>JAEIGA010005386.1_pt1 | contig 19577 bp, 18 predicted proteins | sample 9270691 | NCBI WGS metagenome assembly JAEIGA01 (sample SAMN17057246, study PRJNA624740) | gut metagenome | biome: biome; isolation source: fecal sample | host: Bos grunniens | place: China: Xizang | collected 2019 | reverse complement strand
TCTGCTTCTAAGGGAAAGGAGACTATCGCAGAGTCTTACGAGTACATCGGCGGTATTTGCAATAAGAAGAATTATGAATATTCAAGTTATAATAACGCACTTAAGAACTTTGAACTTAAAATGGCTTCTATCAATGAGGCTTGCGACGGTAAGGTAAATATTTCAACTCTTGACCCATTCAAGAAGGGTGACTTTATTGTAGAGGGTACAGAAAGAATGAAAGATGAAATTGCTCGTCAGCGTCAGATTATGTTCAACGTTTCTATGCTTATGAATGAAGGTACTGAGATTGGTGCTGGGCGTAAGAATGATGTTGTTAAATTTGATGGAAAACAGCTTGAGGCTGAAACTGGTAAGAAGGGTGATGAGTGCGTAACAGATAAGAAGGCTGACGCTAAGCCTGAATATGCGGGTTCTAAGACAAATGGTGTTGACAAGAAGGTTGCTCCATTTAACAACAATACAACTAAATGTGAAGACCAACTTAAGGAAGAGTGTGAATGTGGCTCTGAATCTTGTGATTGCAAGAAAGATTGGGGTTCTAAAGGTGTAGATAAAGGTAAGGCCCCTAAGGAAATGGGTTGGGGTATTGATGGACAGAAGACTGTAAACGAGGAGGAAGAAGATTGGGCTTCTAAGGGTCTTCCTTCAACTCCTGGCGTTGGCGAGGCTGACTCTGACCACAATAATCAGCCATTCAATAAAACAGTAAACGAAGAGGAAGATATGGAGTTTGCTGATGATGTTGAGGGTGATGATGTAGATGTAGACGTAGATGCTGAAGGCGAAGAGGATTTCGACTTTGGTACTGAAGATGATATGGATTTCGACACTGAAGGTGGTGAAGACCTTGAGGGAGAGGATGAAATGGATATGGAAGATGACGCTGAATTCGTTGATGACGAAGAGGATTTCGACGTAGAAGGTGGCAACGACGATATTATGGCACAAATCGAGGAACTTCAGGCTCAGATTGACGCTCTTAAAGCACAAATTGAGGGCGGAGAAGAGGAACTTGACGTTGAAGATGATATGGATATGGATTTCGATGCCGAAGGAGAAGAAGACTTTGGTATGGAAGGAGATGAATTTGACGATGAGGAAACTTTAGATGCAGAACTTGATGCTGAGGATGATATGGATTTCGATGCTGAGGGTGAAGAGGATTTTGATGCTGAGGGTAAAGAGGATTTTGGAACCGAAGATGACATGGATATGGAAGATGATGCTCTTATGGAATCAAAAAGAAGAAAAATGAACAGTATCGTTGAGTCTGTTGTAAATTCTATCCTTAGCGAAGATGAAATTCACGCTTGGGGTAAGCACCCTGGCTATCAGAAGAAGCCTATGGAACTTCCTTCAACAGGACAGGACAAGAATCAATGGGGTGAGGACTGGAACGACGAGAGCGTTTACAGCGAGCAGCCATTTGGTACAAAGATTGGTGATGGTGCTCCATTTGAGAAAATGGTTGACGCTATCACTAAGGATGTTGTGAACAAACTTTCAGAGGCTATTAATGGTGGTAAAAAAAAAGTAAAGTAAGCGAAAACTTTGAGAACGAAAGAAAGGTTCTAAAGTTAAATAAAAATGAAGCACCTCCGCAGGAACAGCCTCAGGCTGCGCCTATGGATGGTGCTTCACCTGCTACAGCGGATGACCCAATGATGGGAGGAGACCCAATGGCGGGCGAGCAACCACCTATGAACGGACAAGACCCTGCGATGGGTGGAGACCCAATGGCGGGAGGACAGCCACCTATGGATGGACAAGACCCTGCAATGGGCGGAGACCCAATGGCGGGAGAACAACCACCTATGGAAGGTGGAGAGGGAGATGATAGCACAATGTCTATTATCAACCAATTATCTGATGAAGATAGAGAAGCAGTAAGAGCATATGCTGAAAGTATGTTAAGTAAAAGCGAGGGTGGACAAGAAGCACCCGCAGGTGAAGACCCAATGATGGGTGACCCTGCAATGGGTGGAGAACAACCGCCAATGATGGAGTCGTTTATTTTTACTAAAAAACAATTAAACACTTTGATGGAGAATTTCGGCCCTACTGAAGATGAATTACAAAAGCAGGATGAAAGAAAACCTCTCCCAAAGAAAAAAGAAAAGACTGTTTCGGGTAAATCACCATTTAATTCACCAAAATTTAAGTAAAATGAAAAGAATTATTATATCTCAAAAACATATGCAGTATTTGAACGAGGAAAACACTGTTAATATTGCAGCACAAGCGAAGGATAACAGTCTTTCTTCTTTCTCGGCAGCAGCAACTGATACGAATACAGCGTCAGATATGCAAAAAGCAAAAACAGCGGGTGATGTTAATCTTGTGGTTACAGGTCCTAATAGTAATGATGCTCAGCCAAAACAAGTAGTAAACGTTGCAGCGGGAGATACTGTACAAAACGCAATTGCTGACCAAGCAAGCGATGATTTAATTAGAAATGGGGGTTCTGTCTTAGTTAATGGCGATGGCCTTGGAGAATCTTATGTATTTGATAAGAAAACTATAGAAGAAGCAAGGTTAGCAAAAATGAAACGAGACGGTAGAGTAATGACTAAAAAAGAACTAAGAGAAAGTCTTTTAAAATAATTGAAAGCGGCTTAAAAAGGCCGCTTTTTTCTTTATATTATTAACTATTTATTATAGAATAACATAGTATGAAAACAGTTTATATAAGCGAAAAAATATTAGAAAGCGAAGAGTTTAAGAAGAGTATCTTAATGGATGCCCTTCCTGATGATGTTATTGTAAAGATTAATACCCATAAAACATCTTTGGGTAATAATCCTTCTATACCTGATATTTTTGACGAACCGTTTCTTCTTAAACTAACAGAACAAGGTTTTCAATTATCTAAAGAAAAACTTAAAGAAATAGGTGAAATAACCGATGTTGATGAAACTGAATTAGAACCTGCGTTGGCTAAACTTTTACTTCAATGTAAAGAACTTGAGACTCCTTATAGAAATGAGTTGGAAAAGATATGCATTAACTATGTTATAGATTTATTTAGCGTCCCAGAAGAAACTGTTGATATAATTACAGAATTATGTGATGAGGTTGATTTGAATAGAGATTCAATTATATTAGACCCATTAGATAATGATGGTGATGTTGAATTTGTGAATGTAGAAGATGCAATGTCCATAAAAGGAGAAGTTTATAAACGTCGTTTACTCAATGCTTTATCTATGGGCGCTGCTATCAGAATGACCGATATAGAATCTTTGAGCGAAGAAATAAATCAATTAAACCCAAAATTAACCGACCTATATAATAAAATTATCTCATTAAACAATTACCTATTATATACTAAATCAGATTTTGGACTTACCGATGAAAATAAAATGCAAATGGGTACTGTGGAAGTATCTCTTGCCACAGAAGATAGTAAGGTGAAAATTGAAGCACAAGGCGTTATTTTCCCAATATTACTAACAGAACTTATAAGGGGTTTTATGGAATTATTTACGTCTCACGGACTTCCAAAAGATAGACAACAGGCAATGATGGTAATTGGCAAATCAGACTTTCTAAAGGCTGAGCCTTGGGATATGAAATTGGGACCTATGTTATGGGATTTATTATCAAATACATTTAATGATATTAATTCGGTAGAATTACCCTATTTATTAAAAAGGATTTCTAAACTTAATGTTGACAAGTTCAATTACTTAATGAAAGAAATCTTTGCAAAAACAAGAAGAGGAAAAGAAATAATGTCTAAACTTTCTTTTAAATCTAAAAACGATATCGAATATGATAAATTTGTTGATAAAATGACAAAAATGAAGAAAGATAAAGGCGTAATAACAGATGAGTTTATTCATCCTGACGAATTATGAATGAAGTAAAAATTAAAATAGATTTTAACGCCTATTATAACGAAAGAAAGGGTGTGTTTGATGACGGTGGCGTTTATCCCATTTTAGAATATCTTAAGGATAATAAACTTAAAGATGCCTTAGTTAGACTTGACGTTGATAATAAAAATCAAAATTCTTGGGAAGAAGTGGATTTATTCTGTAAAGAATTATCTATCAAAAGTCTTGATTATACCATTAATGAAAAAAGTCATCCTAAATATACAGCAAATGTGACCTGTAATCCTGCCTCAGGAAAGTCGTTAATTAAGATGTTAGTACAAATGGGATGCTTGGGGAATGGTGGTCATTCTTATACGATATTAATTAACGATAAAAGATTCTCTTTCGATGGAGATGGGGCTGATTATATATCTTCAATAAATGACACGAAATTAAACCACGAACTTTTTTCAAATATTTATAAACAAATAGACATATATAATAAAGGTGTACAAAAAGAAGATGAAAGTGTAAACGAATCTTCTCACTATTTTAAAATAACAGAAAACGACATCACTAATATGGTTGAAGAAGCCGTAAGAAAAGTGATAAACAAAAAAATAGTATAACTATGGATAGAAAAAATTTAGTTGAAATACGTAAGGGTGAATCGGGAACAGGTTTACTTATTGAACACGATGGTTATATTTCTATTGATTGTGGTGACAATAAAAAATTGTTTGAAGATATAAATTCTAATACAGATGATGATTTTCATTGTCCTCGCCATTTTATTGTTTCTGCGGTATTCCAAAAATATGGTGTAGAAAATGCCAATGGTCGTATATATCCTGAACACGTTTTGAAGAAAGAGGTAGAACGTTATATGTCTCACGTTAGTGATAGAAGCGCTATTGGAGAATTAAACCATCCATCTGAGTCTGTTATTGACCTTTCAAGAGTAGCAATGAATATCGTTGAATTACATTGGGAGGGTAAAACGTTAGTTGGAAAACTTGAATTACTTACCTCCCCTGGTTTTAGAAAATATGGAATTATCTCAAATCAAGCAGACCAAGCTGCAAACCTTTTGCTTAGTGGTATCAAGATAGGCGTATCTTCACGCGGTTTAGGGACAGTTACTAATAAAATGGGAGTGCTTTATGTTTCTGATGATTATGAAATTGTGTGTTGGGATGTAGTTTCTACACCTAGTACTCCAGGGGCGTTTATTAGTACAGATAATGTTATTCCACAACAATGGATGGAATCTAAAGAGGAAGAAAATAAACCAAAATTATTTGAAGAATTAGATAAATTCAACGATTGGTTGAACGATTAGTTAAAATAATTGACCATAAATCATTGTTTTTTACTAACTTTTATTTTTTTTTGAAAAAACATAATATTTATTATAAAAATAACGACTAAAATTGCTGATTATAAAATGAGCACTAAGAATAAGAAGAATTTGGCTTCTCAAGCACTTTTAGAGATGGATGCAATTACATCCGCTATTAAGGAAGAGAGCAAAAACACATTAAATACTCTATTAGCCGAGGCTGTTCGCAACGCACTTCGTGAGGGATGTGAAGAGGAAGAGGATAAGGAGTATGATGTTGTTGATGATGAGCAGAATGACGCCGAAGATAATGAAAATGATTCTGACGATGCCGCAAAGACAGACGTCGACGAGGACGGAGACGTTGAGATGGGCGGACAAGCAGCACCTGCACCTGAAGAGGCACCACAAGAGCCTATGGGAGCAGAAGCAGCACCACAGGAAGCACCAGTTGATGGTGAAGGTAACGAAGGTTGGGATGAGTTTTCACAGTATCAAGCAGGCGATAATACATATGACCTCACTGGTGAGAACGACTACGAGAAAGTAGTAAAAGTGTATAAGCTTCTTAAGGACGACGACCAAGTTGTTGTAAAGAAAGATGGTAATGCTATTCATCTTTCAGATGCTAACGCTGGCACTGAGTATGTTATCGACTTGGGTACAGAGGGCGAAGAGCCTGAGGCCGCAGCCGCAGAAGGTGAGGAAATGCCTAATCCAGAGATGAATCTTAATGAATCTGACGAATTTTTCGATGATGAGTTTGATGTAGAAGGCGAGGATGACGACATCGCAGGTTTTGGCGGTAGCGTTGAAAACAGCGAACTTGATGACATTCAAGCAACTATTGACGCTCTTCAGCAGAAACTTAATGACCTTAAAGGAAATTCTATGGGTGGCGAAATGAATAACGTTTTTGAAAACAAGAAAACAAGAAGACCAATGAAGGAAAGTAAAGAAGTGTTATTCGAGGTAGACCTTGGATATACAGACAACTACCAAGATAAAGACCCGATTGCAGGACTTTCCAATAATGAGCCTTCAAAGGGTGGTAAATCTTGGCACAAAGGTGTTCCAACAGGAACACAAAAGCCTTGGGCTGGTGAAACTAAATCAAAGGGTGAGCCTTTTGAGAAGACTGTAAACGAGGAAGATGAAATGGGTGATATACCTATGGAAACTCCAATGGAAGAGGGTGCAATGAGTACTTCTTCACAGAGTATGGCTAAGGAGACTAAGACAAGAACTTCAGGACCAAGAAGAGATAATGCAAGACAGAATTCAAAGAACGTAAGTACTGCACAGCACGGTTATGAAGAGGTTGTTAACGAGAACAAGAAACTTAAGAAACAAGTAAAAGACCTTAAGGAAGCAGTTCTTGCAATCCGTAAAAATCTTAGCGAGGCTTATGTAACTAACGCTAACCTCGGAAAGATTACTAAACTTTTCCTTGAGAATACAACTTCACAGGCTGAGAAAGTTGATATCGTAAATCGTTTCTCTAACGAGGCTAAGACTATTGAACAGTCAAAGGCACTTTATGAGTCAATCAAGAGAGAACTTAACAAGACTAATCCAACATTGAACATCAATGAGTCTGTTACTGCAAATGGCTCTAAGGTACTTAACGAGGATAAGGTTTACAAGTCAGATGACCTTATCAAAACAATCGATTTTATGAATCGTGTAATGAATTGCTAATAAAGAAAAATAACAAAAAAGAATAATTAAAAATTATGAGAGAATTTTTGACATCTGGTCAGGTGGGTAAGATTGAACTCAATGAGCAGAAGAGAATTAGACAAGAGATTAACAAGCGTTGGGACGCTCTTGGAATGACTGAGGGTCTTAAGGGTGTTGTTAAAGAAAATATCGCTACTCTTTTCGAGAACCAGGCAAAGGCACTCCTTTCAGAGGCTACTGCTTCAGATAACAGCGGTTCTTTCGAGACTGTAGTATTCCCAATTATCCGTCGTGTATTCAGCAAGCTTCTTGCTAACGACATCGTATCAGTTCAGGCAATGAACCTTCCTGTAGGTCGTTTGTTCTTTATGCTTCCTGTAACTTCAGAGCGTGACTTCAATGGAACTATGGAGGATGCTCTTAACGGAGATGCAGTAGTAGGACGTCACAAGGGTCTTATGGGTTATGAGAGAACTGACCGTCACAATGGTAGCAGATATAACCGTTTCTACCTTCCTGATGAGGCTGTTAATGGAATGAATTTCTTATTCGTTAACGCAACTACAGGTGAGGATGTAGTGGTTGAGGATGTATTTGCTAACTATGATGAGGCTCTTGCTTATGCAGATAAAGAAGGACTTAAGGTTGTTGCACAGTCTGCCCCAACTGTAACTAAGTATCACAAGAGAACTCTTTATGACCTTTTCTATAACGACTTCCTTTATGATAACTCTAAGGGTAAGATTCGTATCAAAGTTGGTGATGTAACTCCTGTTGCTTTCGTGGATTATGACCTTGTTAACCTTACTGATGACCTTCTTCGTCCATACGCTGATGGTACACTCCGTAATGTAATCCTTAAGGTTGGTGGTTTCTCATCATTCAACGCTGGTAAGCTTACAGGTCCTGATGGAAACGAGATGGATACTGAGGGATTCCTTGCTTCACTTAAGGTATTCGCCGCTGATAAGATTGAGGGTGAGGGTGCTTGCTTCGAGAAATTCGAGGGTGTTCCTTTCCGTATCGTAACTCAGAAGTATGGTAAGGGTATGGTAGAGTACAACGCAGGTTGCGACGCTGAGGGTTGCATCTATATCGACGTTGACCTTGCTAAGCCTTGCAAAAAACAGGGTGCTACACTCGATGGTTATATGGGTATCGCTTTAGGCGAAGGTGAAGATAAATTAACTGCTGAGAAACTTGCAAAAATGTTCAAAGTTGCTTGGTCACAGTATGATTCACTCGAACTTGAGACTGAGATTGGTGAGGTATCATTCAAGCTTGATTCAGTAACTGTATCAGTTGAGGAGCGTAAGCTTCGTGCTACTTGGTCTCCTGAACTTGCACAGGACGTTTCAGCATTCCACAACATTGACGCTGAGGCTGAGTTAACAGCTCTTCTTTCAGAGCAGATTGCTGCTGAGATTGACCGTGAGATTCTTCGTGACCTTCGTAAGTTTGCTCCTTGGCAGTGCCGTTGGGATGTAAATGGTTGGAGACGTCAGGCAGGTTTCTCAACTAACTACACTCAGAAGGACTGGAACCAGGAACTTATGACTAAGATTAACCAGGTTTCTGCACAAATCCACAAGTCAACTCTTCGCGGTGGTGCTAACTTCATCGTAGTATCTTCAGAGATTTCTGCTGTATTTGATAACCTTGAGTACTTCCACGTATCAGACGCTAACGCTGAGGCTGACCAGTACAACATGGGTATCGAGCGTGTAGGTTCACTTCAGAATCGTTATCAGGTATACCGTGACCCATATTCACCAGCTTGGTCAATCATTATCGGTCACAAGGGTAAGTCACTTCTTGATACAGGATACATCTACGCTCCATATATCCCTATGCAGCTTACTCCAACTATCATCAATCCTGAGAACTTCGCTCCAGTAAAGGGTATTATGACTCGTTACGCTAAGAAGTGTGTAAACAACCGTTTCTACGGTGCTATCAAGGTTGATGGTCTTGTACAGTGGGACCCACAGGAACTTCGCTAGTCAAATAATTGATAGTTAAGTATATAATAAAGGCTTGGAATTGTCCAAGCCTTTTCTTTTTGCGTTTACATTTTCCCTAAAAGAAACTATTTATTATTATAAATTCGTATAAATATGAAAGTTATACTAAATGAAGAACAATTAAATTTTTACAAAATATATTTGTTAGAAAACAATGAAGATGAAGCATCTCGTACTGCCCCTAAAGCAGTAAAAGATATGATTTCTAAAGAAGCAGAAAATGTGGCTCGCTTCTTATATGGAGATGAATATGGTAAAAGAAATGACTTTTTATCACAAAAATATGGTGTTGAAGTCACCAAAGATGCTAATATAGCAACTGGTATGTTTTCATTAGGAAACGCTAAGTTATCTGACGACACACTTATTATTAATTTTACTTCAGCACTCCGTTGTCCATCGTTAGCTTTATGCCCTATTACACAGAAGGCGTGTTATGCTGTTGCAGGAGAAAACAGACTTTCTGATGTTAGAAGAAAGAACTTAAAGATTGATGAGTTTTGGAGAGCGGCAAGGGATAAATACAGAGAGGGTTTTGCTGATGCTATTGAACGTGTATTTGGAATTGCAAGAAAATATATAGAAGGGCTTAACGCAAAAAAACCAAATGGGGAATATAAATATAAAAAGCCTATACGTTTTATACGTTTTAATGAAGCGGGTGACTTTTTTTGTCAAGTAATTCTTGATTCAGCAGCAAGATTTGCTGCTTTTGCAAAAGAATATGGAATAATGTCTATGGCATATACTGCTAATAAAAATTTGGACTTTAAAAAAATTCCAGATGGCTTAGATAAACCAATTGATAATTACATTAAAATTAATGCTTCTCGCGAAGATATTGAATTATCAGATAATGTAACAAAACAGCGTTTTTTTGCAACACCTATGAACTTCAAAGAAATGTTGGCTCAGAACGATAAAGTAGAACAAATCAGTGACGCTGGAGCATATGCACTTCAATGTAAGGGAACAATAAAAGGAGAAAATGGTATTTTATCTATACCTCGTTTAACATACGGTGAATGGTCTGGCGGAGAAGGATGGTATTATGTCTGTCCTTGTTCATTTTGGAAATACAATAAAGATAAAGCAGAGTCTTTATTTTATCAAAAAATAGGTTTATCATCAGCAGATGTGTCTTTAGATGACTCTTTAAGAACGAGATTAAGAAAACAACTTAATAACGAACAAAAAAAACAATTAACTCGTATTTTAAATCAAGTAAAATCTCCTTGTGGTGTAGAATGTGCTGTATGTCACGATATGGAGGGAGGTATAACTCCTGATGGTGAAAGGGTTAAAAATTATGCCGTCTTAACTGCTACTCACGGTTCAGGAAAAGGAAATTATGACCCGATTTATGCATTTTTAAAACGTACTGGAAGAGATGCAGAAGCCATACATAATGATAACAAAGATAATCCGTTAGGTATTGAAAAGAAGTACAATAAAAATGTTAAAGGTTTTAATAGAAAACAGCAACGTTCAAAGAAGAATGCTGATAATAATGAAATAGACGACAAATAAAAAACCCTCACAATCGTGAGGGTTTAATTTTTTAAAATCCTTCTGTGTCAATAATCTTTTGGATATAATTATTCATATATTCTTTAGGAAAACCAACAAGATTACCATCACCATCGATTTTCATATCAATGTAGTCACCAAAGCCATCATCAATGTATGATAACATATCAGGCACATAACAATTTACTTCTTTTAAAACATTTTTATCACCATCAAGCAAATAGTATGTTCCGTCATCACACACCTTATAGAATACACGAGCCTCAATACCCTGTGGCCAATCTAAAATTTTGACATTTTCCAAATCAATTGTAATTTGCCAACGATATTCTACATAAGTTTTAGATTCATCTTTAACAGCAAATGGCATTTTAGGTTTTTCACCTTTTTTCTGTTCATTGTAATCAATGTCATCTTCCCATTTATCTTCAAATTTAATCGAAGCATCTTCCCAATATCGAGGCCCAACATCTATTCTTAAATATTTTACATCCGATGGCTCTATAATTGTAATTGTTTTCATTACCAAGTTCCTTTTATATGTTTCTTATTAAGAGGTGGAATTAAAAAATTTATTCCATATAACAAATATTTTACATCTGATGGGTAAAGTGAAAGAAAATATTCTCTCTTAGTTTCAGTGTCAACGAAGAACCATCTTAAACCTTCTCGTCTATCAAAAACAACGTGCCTTATATTAAACATAATTTTAACGATTAAACCATATTATATGTGTGAAATCATCACGATAGATGTTTTCAGTAAAATCAGAAGGATAAACGTGTACGTCGCTTTTAGTTGTTTCTGTTGCATAGCATCCGTAACCATCGTCGTCAATAAAAAGTCCACCTTCAACCTCGTTTTTAAATTCCTCTATTGTGAAAAGGTCGCCTTTCCATTCTTTTCCATATTCAATAGTTGGAGTCTGCTTAAGACGTTTATACTTACTTATAAAGTATAATTTTTCTTTGACAGGTTTAACTTTCTCTCTAAATTCAAAGAAATCCAAACCTTCCTGTGCGCAAGCATCAGATATTTCCATATATCTTTCATCCAAACGCTCTTCTTCTCGTAAGAGTTCTTCGTATGTTTTATTTTCGTAATTCATATCTCTAAATTTGTTATAAAAATACATATTTTTCTCTTAAAAAACAAATTTTTTAAAGGAAATATACTATTTAAAATATTTATTTATAGGAGAATATAAGATATGATAATAGATTACGATTATTTGGCAAGTGAATTTGCTAAGTGTTATAAAGATAAGAGTAGAATCTATATGATTCAAAATTATTTAAAGACATTTGATAATACGAGGAAAAAAGACGTACCATTTCAATTATTCCCTCGTCAGCAAGACTTATGTCGCGCTTTAGGTGACGCAAGCAACGTTGTTACCACGAAGCCGAGACAGGCTGGTATTACAACCACATCGGGTGCTTTTATTGCCTGTGAGATGTGTCTTGCAGATAAAGAATCACCACAAACAGTATTGGCTATTGGAAATACATTGGACCTTGCTCAACAGATGTTGTTTAAGATTCGAGACTTCCTTATGCAATTCCCTTTATGGATGTGGGGTGATGAATTTATGGATTTAGGTTTTGACCCTATGGGACCTCCACCTAATAAAAATGTTATATTTACGCGTTGTAATTCAAAAGAATTAATTCTTAAAAACGGTTGTAAAGTAGTTGCTCGTTCATCAGGTCCTGACGCTTCCCGTGGAGTTGGTGGTGTGCAGTGGCTTATCTTTGATGAGGCAGCCTTCATTGAAAATGGTAAAGATGTTTATGCATCTGCTCTTCCAACAGTATCTACGGGTGGTCACATTATTATGATTTCTACCCCTAACGGTAAGGATATGCTTTACTACGAAACTTGTAGGCAGGCTAAATTAAAGGGTACAAAAGATTGGAATAACTTTGAACTTGTTGAAATGAAGTGGTATCAAGACCCTCGTTATAACAAATTCTTAGAGTGGACTAAAAAAGATGAGGAAACAGGCGAAATCTTAATTCAAAAAGAAGAATACATAGATAAGGAAGGTAATATTCCATTTGAAAATGACCATTGGAATCAGATGGTAGACGATGGATGGTTACCTCGTTCTCCTTGGTATGTAAAAATGTGTCAGCAGTTCAACAATGACAGTCAAAAGATTGCTCAGGAGTTGGATGTATCATTCTTAGGTTCGGCTTCCAACGTTGTTGACCCTGAATTTATTGAAATGCAGGATAAATTAAATAAACGAGACCCGCTTTATGTCGACCCAATGATAGAGGATACTTGGATTTGGAAGCAACCAATAGCAGGACATAGATATTTAATGAGTATAGACTGTTCACGTGGTGATGCAGCCGATAGAACTGCCATAGAAATATTAGATTTAGACGGAATTGATGATGATGGCACACCTTGTCTTGAACAGGTACTTGAATATCACGGAAAAATGACAGGTGATGTTATTGGAGAGATAGCATATCGTTATGGAATGATGTATGGAGAAGCATTTACCGTAATTGATTGTATTGGTGGTACGGGAGATGCTTGTCTTCTTATGATGATGCGTTTAGGGTATAAGAATTTATATTATGATGACCCTGAACTTAAAGTTTATACAATGCAGAGAGATGCATCTTCGATACAGCCAACACCTGATGGAAAACTTCCTGGTTTTCATAGTAGTTCGGTACGTTTCCAAATGCTTACATATTTTGCTAATATGGTTAAGACAAATCAAATTAAGATTAGGTCTAAACGAGTAATTTCAGAACTTGATACTTGGATTTATAAAGGTACTGCCGCACGTATTGACCACCAAGACGGTTGCCACGACGATACGCTTACTTGTCTTGCTATGGCGGTATTTGTAATGAATTTCTCAATGAAGAAATTCTTAGAGGCGAAAGAGAAAGATAAAGTTATACTTAAGGCGTGGACAACAAGTGCAACAGTCCCAGGACCAACACATAATGTTACTGTTAAACAAACAACTGAAGTATATGCAACACCTAATAGAAATTATTCTATGCCTATATATACAAATAATCAAAATGCAAGAAACAGTAATCCATATAGATGGTTAATCCTATAGAATAAACTATTTATATAGAAATTAAGACAATATTATGACTAAGATAACAGAAGAAATAAAATCCTTATTTACCCGTGTAAGAAGAATACTTGGTGCTCCAGTAAGAAGTGTTGAGTTGACTGACGACCAATTATGCGAACTTCTTCAAGTAGCCATAGAAGATTATGGTGAAAGGGTTCAAAATGAAATTATCGATAATAATTGGATGGGATTTTATGGTAAAAATACAAGCAATTCAACTGAACTTGCTCACGCTTTTATGACAAGAAGTCTTGACCTTACAAAGGAATATTCTTTTTGGTTTTCAAAACAAGTAGGTTTGCAGCAAGAGGGTCCTTGGGAGTTAAAAAAAGATTTCATTACCATTGAACCAGGAAAACAAGTTTATGTAATTCCTTCAGGTAGAACTGTTAATAAAGTAATGTATGTAAATCCACCTATGACAGATACTGCATTATTTGCAAATTATATGGGTGGTGGAGTAGGTTTTATGCCTGGACTTGGACAGGTCGGAGCAGGATATGGTTATGGTGCAGGTATGGGTGGTTTTTATACCACACAGGCTGCTGATGTTGCATTTATGGCTTCTGACCTTAATTTTAAGAGCCGTTTATTTAGAGGAGACCTTGTATATAAAATTACAGGAGGCCCTAATGGTACACATCTTTTACACCTTTTGTCAACACCAGGAAGTAAACTTTCGTTTGGTTTTGCAGGCGCAGGCACCAATAATGGCGTTGGCTTAGTTGGTTGTGAGGTTTGGTACACATATTACGACACAACTGACCCTGAAGATGCTGAGGAATGTATGAGATACCACGCAAATGATGTAATTCTTAGTCCTGACCAAGTACCTATGGAAGGTCTTGATTATACTTACCTTAACGACCCCGCAAAGGTGATAGTACGCCAACTTTTTGTGGCTAAAGCAAAACAAACTTTAGGACTTATTCGTGGTAAGTTTAGTGGTAAAGTAAGTATTCCGCAAGCAGAGATGTCTATGGATTATCAAATGCTTATACAACAAGGAAAAGAAGAGTATGATGCTGCTATGGAAATACTTTCAAAACGCCTTGAAAGACTAAGACCTGCTAATATGATGGAAGAACAAGCAAAACTTGTTGAAAATCAAAATAAGATACAGCAATATACCCCACTTGGTATTTATGTGATATAAAAAGAAAAGCGGATAAAAATCCGCTTTTTTAGTTTATATACTGTGTGTTTGTTTCACACCATACAATAGGGCCCCACGGGCCATTAGGATTCCAAGGATAACTTGGCAATTTGTCCCCTGTATTAGGTGTATTGGGTTGAATATTTGGCATTGGACGATAAGGAGGGAACTGCATATCTCTTAGAGGTGTCTTAGGTTCCTCAATAGGAGTAATATTATTTAAATCTCTTAACGCCAACATTTCAGCAAGTGTCTTTTTGTCACATTGCATATATTCGTTAACTCTTTTCTCAAAATCTGTCATAAAACTCTTTTTATTAGAAAGATAATGAACATCACCTTGAATGTAAATGAGATTATAAACTATTTATCTTTAAGGTATTTATCCTTATATTATATTGAATAATTGTATAACAATTACATATATGGCTAATAATAATTTAACGATTTTTCAGAGACTAAATAACGTTTTTAGAGGTACAGGAAGAGAAAGTTTATCTCCTGATATTATTACCACGCCACCAGGTATGGTTGATGCCGCTAATCGTGTATTATTTAGTACAAATGATAAAGCAGAGTATGAGCGCAAACTTAACACTTATAAGCAACAAAAATATTTGGCTTATCAGTGGAAAAAAGTTGGTGCTGACAATGCAATGGAGAGCCTTGCAGGTTATACTGCGGTAAAACTTATGTATCGTGATGCAGACCTTATGGATGGTTCACCTGAAATAGGTACAGCATTAGATATTATTTCTGAGGAGACTTGTCCATTAACATCAAAGGGTAAGATGATTAATGTATATTCTTCCTCTAAGAGAACAAAAGCAATGCTTGAAGACCTTTTTGTTAATCGTCTACACATTTATACAGACCTTCCTATGATTGCGCGCCATTTGACAAAATATGGTAATACGTTTATGTTCCTTAATATTGATAAGGATAATGGTATTATGGGATGGACTATGTTACCTGTTTATGAAATGGACCGCATTGAAAATGGTTTTACAGCGAGTTACGCGATTTCAAGCACTATAAATAATAAGGATGTTCGTCCTGATGAGGTGCGTTTTGTATGGAATGGTCATAACGAAAATAATCCATATAGAAATTGGCAAATAGCACACTTCCGTTTACTTAATGACTCATTTTTCCTCCCATATGGTGTATCTATGTTACACAAAGCAAGAAGAGCGTGGAGAATGTGGTCTATGATGGAGGACGCTATGCTTATATGGCGTTTGGATAAAGCAGTGGAACGTAGAGTATACAAAATTTTTGTGGGAGGTATTAATGATGCTGATGTTGAAGCATATGTACAACAAATTGCAAATAATTTCAAGAGAACACCAATTATTGACCCTGCTACAGGACAGATTGACCTTCGTAGAAATTTCCTTGATGTTGCAAGTGACTACTTTATCCCTGTAAGAAGAGAGGACGCACCAAATCCAATTGAAACCCTTGCAGCGGCTAATAGTCAGGTTCAAATGGAAGATGTTGAATATATGCAGAATAAGATGTTTGCAGCACTTCGTGTTCCAAAAACATTCCTTAATTTCCAAGAGGCTCAGGGTAAAGGACAGAATCTTTCTATTATGGATGTTCGTTTCTCTCGTATGATTAATAGGATACAGCAATTCTTGTTAATGGAACTTAATAAAATTGCAATGATTCATCTTTATATTATGGGTTTAACCGACGAAATTGGTAATTTTACTCTTTCATTAAATAACCCATCAGCTCAAATTGAGGCACAGGAATTAGAAGATTTAACAAAAAGAATTACAACAATGCAAACAGCGTTGGCTGACCCAGGAACGGGTATTCCTATGATGTCTATGCATAAGGCGTTAAAGGAAATTATGAAAATGAGTGACGCTGAAATTAAAGAGATGTTCCTTGAAATACGTTTTGAAAAGGCAATGGCCGCTGAATTAGCAGCAACCGCTAACATTATTAAGAAAACAGGAATGTTTGATAATGTTGACCGCATTTATGGGGATTATGAGGCCATGAATGGCGGAGGACAGACACAACAACAAGGTGAAGGAGAAGAAGATGGTCTTGGCGGAGGAGGCGGTGGCCTCGGAGGCGGATTAGGAGGAGACCTTGGTGGTGATATGGATATGGACCTTGGGGAACCAGGAACAGAAGAAGGCGGAGATTTAGGTGGTGAAGCAGGAGAAACTGATATGGGCGAAGCGCCTGCTGCTGATGGAGGAGAACCACTTATGGAAAATAGGAAACATAGAAGGCCTGTTTTAACCGAAAATAAATCTAAAAAACACCTTATCACTAAATCTTTCACCGAAAGATACTTTGATATGTTGGCTGAACATAGTAAAAAGACAGAAGAAATTGTAGAGGAAATTGTTGATTTTAATGGTAAAAATGCAACTATGGAAGACAGAATACGTCAAGTATGTTCAACCATAGACAATCTCATTAACGAAGAAGAATATGAGAATGAAAATTTGATTAATGAGGCTGTTTCGGCACTATCTATGGATAATAGCGATAGCATCGATTTGGAATAAAATAACTATTTATAGAGAAAATACTGCTATGAAAGAACAAAATATTATAAATACATTTAAGACAGTAAAAGACCTTGAAGCATATCGCACACAAATTAACGAAATGTGTGATGAACGCAAAAAATTCATCACACTTTGTGAAGAGGCTGATGCACTTTCTAAGAAGCCATTTGCTTATATTAAAGAGGCTTTTGAGGCTATCTCCCCTGAGTTGTTTAAGACAAATGAGGGTAAGAAAATAATGAACAAGTACACTAAATTAATCAGAGAAAGTAAACATTTGCAGTCTCTTCATATTGTGCACGAGAACATTCGTAAAACAGGAAAAGATACTGATATAGAATTTTTCGTAAAAGGTTTAACCGAAGCAACTTGGTGTTATAACCAAAAAGAAGTTTCTTCTGACCTTAAGAAATTGGGTCGCGTATTGGCTGAGGGATATCTACATTTAGGCGAAACTGCAAAATCTTTAATTCCTGAAGAAAAAGCAAATATGCCTTCACTCACTAAAGCCGTAGAATTTATTTTAGAAAACAAGAAGAAGGCAAAGAATCTTGCTGAGTATAGTGATGCTGTAAAGGTTATTAAAGAACATATTTCTAATAATGACGGTGTTAAAAACGCATTTAAGACCGTAGATTTAGATAATATGGCAGAAAGTCTTATTCGAGAATTTAATTTAAAATATTCAGATAAACTTACAATTGAAGAGTCTAATGCTCTCAAAGAAATTAGCAATAGTGAGAACAGAGAGTCTGTATTTAATAAGTATAAGGAGGTTTGTGCTACTAAGATAACAGAGGCTAAAAAGAATTTTGAAGCAAAAGGAGATAAGGCGTCATCTGACCGTCTCGGTGTTGTTTTAGAGCAAATATCAAGCAAAAGTTATGTAGTCGATACAATTGGCACAGATATTTGTGGATTTATCGAATTATCTAATATTTTTGAGTAATGAAAGTAATTTTAACAGAAGAACAACTAAATTTACTCCTTCAAACAGAAGGTGTGGCACGACTTTTGCAAGAATCCTTAGGTGATTCAAAAAAAATAGAAAACTTGAAAGGAATTATTAGAAAACTTTTAGCCACAGGAGTGGCATTAACAACAATCGTCGCCGCATTAAATAAACAAAACCTTCCTCAATCAGAAAGGGATATGCTTATTAATTCGGTAATGGCGGAAAAGGAGGCTACTGAATTAGTGGATACTACATTCCAAGAGAAAGTTGAGGCTTGTAGGAAGTATATGGAATACGCTCTTAGTAACCAAAACTACACTATGGACTCCACAGATTTAGAGCCTGAAACATTAGTACGCGCTTCAATTGAGAAGGGGTTTGATTTACCTTTCCTTATGGCTGTGGCTCATCAAGAAAGTTGTTTTGGGGCAACACCAAGAGCACAACGTACTAATAGTGTTTTTTCAGAGGGTTCTTGGGATGATGGTTCGGATAAAACCACCTATTCTGACCCTAATGAAAGTGTTTATGGATATATTGACTTGATGAACAGGTCTTATATTGTAAATGGAAAAACACTTTTTGACCTTTTGACACCAGGTGCTTTCGTAAATGGTATCGGTAAGCGTTATGCTTCTGATATCAATTATGAACGAAAAATTAAAAGTCTTAGAAATAGGATTTTGAAAAAGTATCCTGAGTTAGCATAAAATAAGAAAGCACGGATTAAATCCGTGCTTTTTTTAAAACTTTAATGCAGATATAATACCTTTTACTGTAGAACGCATAAACTTGGGATAATTACCACAACTAAGGCAATCGCTCGTGTGGATAAGATGCCATAATTCTTCATCCTGAGCCTTTTTGAACTCTTTCGCCGTATCTTCATCACGCAAAAATGATTTACTACCCATATGGAAGCGTATAGCCCTCCACTCTTCATCTGTTAACTTAAAATTTAAATAATCTTCAAGTATTTGGACGGATTTAGTACCGTGTCCATAATATCCTTTTTCTTCAGGAAATTCATAATATACCTTGCATATATCGTGCAATAAAGCAGCAATAATTATACTATTTGTATCAATATTTCCTTTGCGTTCTTCTAATGCAATACGGCAAACTTGTAACGAATGTTCAGCAAGGCCACCTACATATGTGTGATGTTTGTGGGACCCCCAACAGAAAAAATATTTACTCTTATCTAAAAATTTAATAATTGTTTCTATACCTTTTCTATTGGTAGAGCGTAGTAATTTAATTACCTCCTCTCTTTGTTGTAATAGTTCTTCTTGTGTAAATTTTTCCATTAGTTAAATTTTATTCATTTATAAGTTTACAAAAAATATATGATAAAAACAAAAATAGAGCGGGAAACCACTCTATTTTACTATAATTCTTA
>JAEIGA010005385.1_pt1 | contig 19580 bp, 35 predicted proteins | sample 9270691 | NCBI WGS metagenome assembly JAEIGA01 (sample SAMN17057246, study PRJNA624740) | gut metagenome | biome: biome; isolation source: fecal sample | host: Bos grunniens | place: China: Xizang | collected 2019 | reverse complement strand
TCTCCTCGAACACGCTGTCGTTGACCAAGGTAGCGCTTTCGAGCAAGTCGGGCTCAAGTGTGCGGGTCAAGGTCTGCACCTGAGCAAGGTCAAGTGCGTTGTTGGTGTTGTCTACTGCCATAATTTTCTATAGTTAAGGTTAAGGTTGATAATGTTGTTAGCCGTTTCTTCTCAGTCTGAGCTCCTCCATTCTGCGGGCCATCGCTTCGCGCTTCTCGGAAGCGCTCATGCCCTGCTTGCACACGTTGAGTTGCTCTGCAGTGTCGGGCTTTCTTACTACTGTTGCGTTGTCGGCAGGTGCTTCGCCCTTGTCCTGAGTGGCGGGCTTGCCTGCGAGCTCTACGATCTCTGCCTCCTTAGCATCGATGGTGGCGGCGGCCTCGGCGAGCTTGTCGTTAAGCTCTGCTACGGCGCTGGCGTGCTCGCTCTTCATCTGCTCCATCTCGGCTGCGGCCTTGTCGGCTGCATCCTTCAAAGCGGTCTCATGCTCGCTCTTCAAGGTGTCGAGGGTTGCGGTGTGCTCTTGGTTCAACTTCTCGAAGGCTTCTGCGTGTGCCTTCTCCATCGCGTTAATCTTCTCGGTGAGTGCCACTACCTCAGAGGTCTTGGCGGTGAGGGCAGCTGCTGTGTCCTCCGTAGCAGCGAGGTGTGCTTCCAACTCCTCGGCGAGATCCTTATGCAGGTATACTGCCTCGTTCACTGCTTCGAGAGCGTGAGCCTTTGTCGCTGCCATGATTCTGGGATATTCCAAACTCATGTCTTCAGTCTTTTGGTTATTATTGTTGTTTTCAATCACTTGCTTCGATTCTTGATTCTCGTCTTCGTCAGCGTCACCGTTTGCTGCAGGCGGCACGAGCAATCCATCCACTATCGTGTATCCCGAGATTTCGAGCAGTCGTTCCACGCACTCATCGAAGGTCTTCTGTCCGTCGATGAGCGTGCCCACCACGTCGCGTGCCTCGTAGGTGTCTCCGAGCATCTGCTCTTCTGTTACGTTGGGTCTATTCTTGCGAACCAACGCCTTGAAGTCTTCGGCGCTCTTGTTGAGATAAGCAATCCAACTGTCGTACTTCTCCTCGGCAGCCTCGCGCATCTCGCGGTTCTTGTAGGGCGAACCCTCGGCATAGAGTTCTATGTATCGTTCTTGCGTTACAGCATTCACGTCGCCATGTCGCTGAATGTAGAATGCGCACATCGAGCCGATGCAGCCCACCTGGTTGCTGAGATTCATTACATAGATCTCGTCACACATTGCTGCTACGGCATATCCTGCCGAGTCTGCCATGCCGTCGATAAAGGCGATAACCTTCTGCCCTTTGGAGTGGATATAGTCGATGGCCTGTTCATAGTCGTACTTTGATGCAGCAGAGCCACCCGGAGAGTCGATGATGATGATGTGCCCGATGGTCTGTTCCATATCGGCAGCACGCATGAGCCAGTCTCGGTGGTCGCGCGAACCGTATGAGCAGCCGCCACCATCGCGGGTAATGGGACCTGTGATGCTGAGCACATTGATGATACGGTCGTCAGCCTCCAAGTCGAAGTGTCCGCTCACGACATCAGCATCGCCTATGTAGAGGCGGTCCTGAAACTGTTGCTTGGCCGACAGGAGGAATGAACCCTGGAACGAAGACGCGGACTCAACCTCAATGCCCAATGCGGCGTTGCGCATGATGGCGCTACGCAGTGCGTTGAGCTCGTCGGGATGCAGATCCCAAATAGAGGTCTTGAAAATCTCGCTCAATCCTTTCGTTACTTTCATAATCGCTTCGTTTTAACACGAGCAAAATTATCATCGCGCGCAGGCGAAAAGAAGGACTGAGATAGGCGTCAAAGTGCTGTAAGGCGCACCTATTTCGCGTGATAGTCACGGATTTACGGATCGTATACCGCAACGCGAGAGGGGTGGGTACACAAACAAAAAGCCCCGCCAAACTCGTGGCGGGGCCGTACTAACCCTTAAATTCAATTATGAATATGAAAAACACAATGAGACGCGTATCACTACGGGTCGGGGGTAGTACGCGCGCGTGCACGTACATATATATAATAAGCAATCAAGTATATCAAACCATCTGCTGTATGCCATTCATAGAGCATACCTTCACCGAGCACTCGATGTATTCTCCGTTGCGTTGGTAGTCCATCTGGTAATGGTCGGCATCAGCGAGGATATAGGCCACTGCATCGTGAAACGCAGTGATTTTCAAATGCTTGCCACCACGCTTCATCGCTTCCAATACGGCTATATCGGCTGCCGACGGGGTGCGCACCTGCCACGATAGAGACACCTCGTAGCTATCTCCTGCGCGGCTGCGCACGGCATTCTCGGAGAGCTTGGCCGAGCCAGGATGCAGCGGCACAAGGGTAGGGGATGTGCCCGACTTCATGGGCGAAGCCGACAAGGTGCGGTTAGGTAAGTAGAGGTTCACTCCCTCGCTGAGAGCACTCAAATCGAACGCTTCGATGGTGCCAATCATGGCAAAATTTTGTTCTAAACAACTCATATCTTAGTAGGTTTTTTGGGTCTAAAAATCGTCGGACAAATTGTAGGACAAACGTCACCACATTTTGCCACGTTTTTAACATCTTTTAGTGGTTAAGTATACATAAACCTGTTTCCCGTTCGCTCTTCAAGTGCATTACGTTTCTTTTCGATGTTCGATGCCGACGCAACGCGATGGCGTGTCTCGTAGCGGAGGAAGTTCTCATACGAGGTCATCGGGATGTTATACATCGTGATAAAATCCGACACGATCTCCTCTCTTGTCACCTTCTCTCCATTGATACGTGCGCGGTAGTTGCACTCCTCGGTGAATCGGCTCAGCTCGCGCCAGAAATCCTCCTTTATCAGTTCGCGCAGTCGGCGGGCACCATTGGCCGTGAGCTGCCATGTGTCGCTCGTGCTTATCACCGCGTTGTAGTGTGTCACCTGGGCGGGAATGAGTATGGATGCAAACTCCTCCTTCTCTCCCTCGTCGGGCGTGGCCACCTCGATGTCGAGCGCTTGTCCCTTGGTGTTGTAGTTGAAGGCGCGGTCGCTATACGACATGGCTTGGCGCGTCAACTGTTGCTTCTCCAGCGTGGGGTTGTTGACGAGCTGACTGCGCATCAGTCCCATCATCTCGCTCGAAGGGGCGAAGATGGCCGGTACACCGAACTTGGTTCGGAAGTAGTTGCGGTACAAGTCCGACAGTCGGACATAGCATACATTGAACTGTTCTTTCATTGCTACTTATTTCCAAATGCAAAGTTAACAATTTTCCCCCGTATAATGGTTGATATATGCGCGAAAAATTGTAACTTCGCGCAAGAAATATTCCGCGTATGGCAGTAAAAATCAAAGTGGTCAAGAGTCCCAACCCAGGAGGGGAGAAGGGGAAGATTTATTATCGGGCCCGAGTCATCAAGCAAGATGACTACACACCCGAGCAGATGGCCGAAGACATCAACGACTCCACCACGATGAGTCAGTCCGATGTGAAGGGTATGCTGTCGGCTCTAAGCAAGCAGATGCTCAAGGCTCTGCTCGCAGGGCGTGCCGTAGTGCTCGAAGGTATAGGCCGACTCAAGGTGGGTATCGACTCGCGCATCATTACTGAGGAGGAACTGAACACCAAAGGCTTTAACCCGCTCGACCATGTTAGCGGAATGCACATCAACTTCATCCCCGAAAAGAAAGTTAAGAAGCAACTTTGTGACAAGCGGAACCTTAAACGAATGAAAAAGTAACGCTCCGCTGCCGAAAATATAACCTTATATTCTACAAAAATATAACTATATATCTCAAAAAATATAACCTTATATCCTGCACGATATAAGGTTATATTTTTGTTGGTGAAATTCACTATTCCACGCGAAAGTCAGCTCATTCGAATAGAGATAACTGGTTTTTCTTTACCCATTCTCTTGCATTCATCTCGCGCTCTACCTCTTCGAGGGTCTTGCCCCACTTGAATCCGTAACTGCAGAGGTTAGGAGTGTGACTCAGTTCGCGCAGTTCCTGCCACATCTCGGGGTGGTCGCGACGGATGGCGATGAACTGGTCCAACTTGGCATTGGGGCAGAACCAACATCCGCCACGAGTACCGGTCTCGTAGATGGGCGATAGCATATCGCAATCCTTGCATAGGTCGAAGGCCATCATCTCGGTATACCCATATTTGGCGAGCAGCGATACTTTACCCTCCTTGAGCCTTGCAAGTCGCTTCGGCTCATCAATGGCAATGCCCACATATTGCACGATGTCATAGTCGCTCCATTGCTTGAGATAATCATGGATAGGCTTGACTTTGCACCGATTATTGATGAAGCAAGCCCCTCCAATGGGGAATCCATAATATTTACCCTTGTAATACCCCCCCCCGTAACTGATTGGTAAAGAACCACTTATAATCTTCTTTCTGACTACGCACCACATCCACCTTCACTCCCATACTTTCAAGGCGTGGGATGGCGGTACCATATATCCACTCGATATGGCAGGGAATCTCTCCGCTGATGCCTCGCTCGCGGTCGAACATCACCTCGGAGAACACCACGCGGTCGAGCGGTTCGCCATGCTTGAGGGCGAGCAGGATGGTGGCGATGCTATCCTTACCGAATGAGCACGAGGCAATATGTATCTTGGGCTTCTCGGTCTTTTCTTTGTTTTGTTTCATGGTGCAGTATCAAGGATTGAAGAAGTTGATCTTGTCGTAAAACTCGCTGGCGCGCATGTCAATATGGACCCACCCTTGTGTGCCGCGCTCGATGCGTATGGGGTAGGGCAGTTGGCGCTGTATGCCAACGATGAAGTCGCGCACCTCGTCGCTCGTCAGTCCGGGAACGTGGAAGTCAATGGCCTTGCCCTGCAAGTGAGCAGTGACATACACCTTCTCCAGGGAGGTCTTCTCCTTCACAAGCGGGCACACGTTGCAGCGCAGGCCTCGCTGAGAGTAGCTGCCACCCTTGGCCCAGTTGTTCACGATGATGGGCTTGTCGAGGTAGAGACGGATAGTGTACAAGGTATTGAGCAGGCGCTCATCGAGGAAGCTCCACGCTTCGTCGCCAAAGCGCTCATACACGTGGGGGCATACCAGTTCCTTGATATTAAAGAACTTGGATGCTAATTGTTGTACAGCGGTTAGTTTCATTCGTTAAAATGGGGACCCCCTCTAACTCCCCCTCTATGGGGAGGACTTGGCTCCGCGATGTCTGCAAAGCCCCTCCATAGAGGAAGGGGTTGTGGTGGGTCTTCTATTCGTTAATATAATTATCCTTATCCACACAAATCTTCACCTGGCGCACATCCTCAATGGTAAGGTACACCCCATACCAATTGTTCAGGAGCGGACCGATACTCATGTACCCGTTGCGCTCGTCGAGGTTGATGCGCTGCAGCTCGGGCATACCCTCGCGCTGTTTGGTGCGCAGGTAGGCGAGGAACTCGGTCATGTAGCCCTTGGCCTCCAGCATCGCCTCGCGTGCGTCGAAACCATCCTGCGTGCTCTTCGCCTTGGCAAAGAAGTAGACTGTATGCTGCTGCGTGTCGATGCCGCCCTTCACGGTGCCCTCCACCGAGCTCTCCATCACTACACACGACGAGGTGCGCGCATTGATGCTATTCATAAAATCGCTCATGCCCAGGTAGGTCGTATCGGTAAGGAAGAAACGCTTGTTCTTGCTACGCTCCCCCGGCACATGCTGCAAGGGCTTGTATATCGAGCACCAATGCTCTACGAAATTTTCGAATCGGAAATCCATCTGTATGATTTATTATTTATGATTTATGATTTCTTTGCACTCATCTTCGTTGTCATTCTGAGCAACGCGAAGAATCTCGCGCTGGGACCGCGCCACCTACATTGCGAGATGCTTCACATTCGTTCAGCATGACAAGAGACCGCGATGCCCGAGTCCTCTAACTCCCCCTCTGTTTATAGAGGGGGTGCCCCAACGGGGCGGGGGCGTTACAAGCGTAGCGCGTAGGGAGGGGCTGGGGGTCTCCCCTCATCACTTCTTCGCCTTCATCCTCGCCTTCGCATCCTTCATCTCCTTGGCTCTCGTGGCCAACATATTCAAGTCTTCGAATACAAACACCGCATTGGTATCATACACCGCCTGCTGACTCTCGTATCCGCACTCGCGCTTGATTACATTGATAGTCTCCAGCTCGATGGTGAGTGCCGAGCGGCCATCCTTGCCTTCGTGTTCTCTAAAGAGGAGTGGGAACATCGTCTTGTAGTGGGCGAGGGTCGATTGGAAGAGCTGGTAGCAGATGTCGAACAGCCATGTGGGCTGGCGGCGGAACAGCCGCACGCGGCGCTGCGCAGCGCGCTGGTCATACTGGTACACGCGCTTCAGCGAGAGGTAGGTGCTGTCCTCCTTGCGCTCCAGGATCTGCCGACGGCCACTGACGAACATGTGCGACACGAAGAGCGCACGCGCCTTGTCGGCACGGCGCAGCATCTCCTTCACCGCCTCGCGCGACGAGCCGTTGTCGAGCATCGTCTCCACCATCTTTGAGCAGTTCCACATCTCCTGAAGGTAGCGCTGGCAGTTGCCAAACTGTTGATAGGTCATGTTGAGCAAGAGCGAGTCGGGGGCGCGAAACTTGCGCCAGCCGATGCACTTGTACTCCCATGCCGCCATCGTGCGCTGGTAGGGGTCGTCGAGGAACTTGAGATACTCGTCAATCCAGTATTTGGCTTCCCACGACTTCATCGACAGCTCTTCGCGCTTGAGCCAGGGCCACAGGCCGCGACGGCGGAACTTATAGGTAAAGGTGCCATCGTCCTCCTTGTCGGCACGGTGCAGCACCTTCAGGTCGAGCAGCAGGAGCAGGGCACGCAGCTTAAACTCAGCCTCGGAGTATCCCTTGCGCATGAGCTTGTGTATGCCAACCAGCTGACGTGCCGTGAGCTGGTTCCACTGCTTCGGTGGGGCGGGTAGGTTGATAGAAGACCCACCCCAACCCCTCCCTCTATGGAGGGGCTTTGCAGACCTCGCGGAGTTATTGTTTTCTTTCATATCGTATTCAGTGATTTTTGAGTCCCCTCCCTAGAGGGAGGGTTAGGGTGGGTCTTCATCATCTCATCGTATGCGGCAACACCAACATCGAACTCCTCTCTCTCTTCTCAGCGCATCGTCTTGGTTTCTTCTCCTCGGGCTGTGGCTCGGGCACATAGAGTGGCGACGACTCCACATAGGGACGGAACATCTCTTGATGGTCCACGACAAACTGCTCGGCTCGTGCCATGGCCAGCTCCGCATCGTGCCATGAGTCGGCACGGCGTGCCTTCTCGTCGCGGTACTGCGCATAGTTGGCCAGTGCCGTGCGCAGGCGGTCGGCCAGCTCAGCCCAGGCGCCACGTATTTCGCCATTCTTGGCGATCAGCTGTTCCTCGGTAATCTCCTCCTCCTCGGCAGGCTTGTACGCGGGCACCACGGTGCTATCCGTAGCTGAGTGCACCACAGCACGCAACAGCTGCTCGCCAATGCGCGGAGCGATGTATGACTCTTGGCAGAACTTCATGTCGGGGACCATCTCGATATATTTCTCGCGGCTATCGCGGATGTTGAGATACTGCGTCAGCTGCGTAGCGGTAGTGATGAGCAGCTCGCCCTGCTCAAAGAAGTAGCGCGAATGGCGCCACATAGCAGCAAACTTAGGCTCGTCGCTCTTCGCGTCGCGCTCAAGGAAGGCGAGTATAGCATCGATGTTGCGGTGCGCCTTTTTCCACGCATCACGCTCAAAGCGGTTGAGCGCATCCTTGCCCGCACCGTCGTAGCCGTCGGCACTGGAGATATTGAATCCCGCACCGTTGAACGACACGGCCAATAGGCCACTGTTGTTGGCCAGCGCCATATAGAGCTGTACCTTCTGACACAGGCGGATGAGACGCACTGCATCGGTGACATCCTCCGCCGCCAAGGTCTGACTCTTGGCCGTGATGTCCGGGTGCTCCACTACGAGCGCATTGTACTCTTCCACGAGATGAGCAAACAGCTCCTCGCCGAGTACCGGCACCACAGCATTATTCTCCTCCTCCTCCACGAGGGGTATCAGCGCATCCGCATCGTCCCACTTCGAGGTCGGCAGATACGCCTCAATCTCTTCAATCGTTGTTAGTAACATAAGGTTTCCTTTGATTTACATAACAAAGTTCAGTCTTTTTTTGTTGACATTGAAGGACAAGTAAATACCCCCGCGTCGTCACGACGCAGGGACATCATATCAGAACAGTTAAAAAATTGGGGATTTAAGAAAGTTGACATTATAACAATGGTTTACTTGGGTTGGTTCATGGACAATCTATAAATTTTCCGTGAATTTCATGCATTTTCGCTTCTAGTTCCTCCACCTTATTTCTTGCTTTGTCCAGCTTTTTGTATAGGTCGCAATACTCTCTCAACAGCTCCTCGGTCTTAAATTCCATTCCTCTAAGAGCGTTTCCGTAATAAGACCTATAGAATTTCCCTTCTCTTAAAACTACCCCAAAGACTTGATTTCTTTCGGTGGTAAAAACCTCTCCGCCAAGCCAGTCTTCAGATTTATATCCAAAGTCAGATAGGATCTTCTTGAATCGTTCAATTCGTTCGCGCTCTCTTATTCTTTCCTCTTCTTTCCTTTTTCTGGCTTCCCACGCCTGTCTTTCATCGTCTTCGGCGCATTTACTTGCAATACTTCCCATATAAATTAAGTTTTAATAATACGTTAGTTCACTTAAATATTTTGTATAACTCTTTTTGCATTTCGAGAATCTTGCTTAATGAAGAATTTATCAGGTCTGTAATGTAGATATACTTCATCAATTGCTTTTCAGTTTTTATTTCATTCTCGCATTCAAATTCATTGTTAACAACCATAAAGAAATGGCCGCAATGCTCGGCGATGTCATACATTGAATTGTCAGACTTAAAGAATACACACCTGTTGGCAAAATAATCGTGCTTATATCCGTGGTCTTCAAGGATCTGTAAAAATCTTTCGTATTTGCTCATAACATTAAATATTTATGATAATTCGTGGTTCATTCGTGGCAATTCGTGTTTTTCTTTTCAACATAAATTATCATGAATTACCCGTGAATTCCCGTTAATTATTATTAGACAATCAGTTTATCCGGCAAATTGTCTTTAACCGTCATCAACGCTTTTATCACAAGTGGGTACTTTCGACGATACTTACGAGGTATACGGTTACCATACTTGATGCAACGACGAACGACGGCGAAGTGCCCAGGCGTACATGCCATCACCTCAAGTTGGGTGAAGTATCGTGTCGCCTCGCCCATCATCTTTTTCCATGCAATGCGCGCATAGAAGTCCTGATCATATACAAGATGAAAACTTTGTACGAATCCGTTTGTAGTCGAAGACTCCTGCTTCATCGCAACAGGTATCTTATACGTCCCTTGCTTTCCAGGATCCCCTTTCGGGTCTACGTGCGACTTGAAGACCTCCACAGGATCGCCATCGCCATCCATAAGGTAAACAACTCCTTCGGTCATACTACTTTAATATTTTAGTTAATACATACTCAATCCCGGCCATTGCTGCCTGCTCAAAAGTATCGAAACGGCCTGCATCGTTAGGGCCTTCGAGATCCTTGATATATGTGCCACCACTGCAATCGTATTTAAGCACATTCCCTGCTTTACATATCTCCAAATACCATCCCGAAGCACACGCACCAGGCTCGATGCTGATATTTTTCTCGTTACGTAGCCACGACATAACATCGTATATACTCGGCCAACAGATCATCTCCTCGGGACTGCTCCAAAGTACAGGATCTTTTTTGTGCAATAACTCTGCCAGTCTATTTGTTATCGTACATTTCGTTCTCATACTTGAAAGTCTTACAAGTTTCTACAAGTTCCTACATTTTCATATCTAAGATATACCTCAAATGTGTGGAGTACTCTTCTACCGATACAAATTCCTGTGGAAATAGACTCCCAATATATCACTGGGAAATACCCCTCTCGCTTATTTATTGTTTCGGGGTGCTTATCCATGTACTCCCCGAGACAACCTCCCAGCACAGATCCCCAATCGTCAATAATGGAGAAGCCTTGTCCAAGATATCGTATTGCCTTCTCCATTTCCTCGTTCGTAAAGTTGATGGAGTAGTCATCCTCTATCGCTACAATCTCTCTGTCTGAGAATTTAGGATACAATGGATTTTTGATTTGCTCTATCATAGTCCTGTGAAAATTTATTTATGGTAATTCGTGAGTTATTCGTGATCATTCGTGTTTTATCTTAAACAAAAATTTCCATAAATTACCCGTGAATTTCCGTTAATAATTAAACTTCCCAATTCATCTCAACACCCGCGATATTGCAAAGGTTCTGGAGTTGATGGAGATAATCAACCTTTCCAGAAGATAGGATAAATCCTTCTTCATTCACCACATCCAAGTACCAATATTTCTTTGGTACACGAAACCGGGCCCACAACCCGCATCCGTTTTCTAATGATCGTACGTGTGTAGAACATTTCGTATCTGTGCGATAAAAAGGCTCGTCGAACCCATTCTTCAGCAGCAACTCCTCGGTGATGGGGATAGGCCGTATCAAGTCGTTTGGTATGAAATTACAGCTTATGAATTTCCTTTCAGGGCGTTTGTCGTCCCACAATACGGAGGTCTGTTTCTCGCCTATCTCACGAATAAGAACAATGCTGCCGTCAGCCCATGCAAAGTTTCCTATCATCAATTCATTTGCTTTCATGTCTCTTTCCAAGTTTAATAATGAATACCATCTCATTTTGTGCGCCCCATGCAGGATTACCTTTTCCGAGCACGATTCCTTTGACATCAAACTTCATCGTGCGCTTGGTGTAGCCAAAGGAGAACTTAACATAGGTGCAATTAACGAACAATATTTTCCCTTCGTCTATTGCCGAAATAAGGTAGCTTATGTTAGATGCAAGAAACTCCGCGTCTGATTTACTAATCTTTCGACCATCTGACCATACACATAAGCGTTGCACCCAATATGCCTTAATCTCGCGGTACTCCTCGCGCTTCACCCCGCTCTCGATCATCTCATACCACTGCGCTTTCAGTGGAAGGTGTAGTGTCTTACTCATACCGCAGCAAATCTTTTTTGCACCAAATTCGTCTGCCACACGAAGGGCATATCACCACATAGAAAAATCCCTCGCGCTGATCATCGTGCGCATCCACAGCGTCCTCATGCTTATACTCGAACTCACAGTGGCAGTAACTACATTTGCCGAAAAACACCGGGGCACCGCGTCCCTCTTTTAGAATTTTTATGGCCATACTCCATTTTCTTTTGTATTTGAATTAAACTTACGCCTTATGCACAGGGAAAAGCCACTTGATAGCCTTGCTGTACTTTCTGTAATATTTACGTGGTATGCGGTCGCCATATTTAAGGCAACGCTCCACCACATCCTGTGCGCGAGCATCACGATGTATTAGATCGTAGGCTTGTTCACCGGTAATGCTACAACGTCGGGTCCATCTCGATCTTATTCTCATTGCCCTCTTCGATAGGGCTCGAAAGTAAGACGTATACCCACACGGTGGATTCTCCACAGTCATGAAGCCTACTCCCTGGAACTGCTCTTCACTGATTTTTTCGTTTTCGTTCATAACATTAAATATTTATGGTTATTCGTGATCCATTTATGGCAATTGCTTTTCCCTTCAACTATCACGGCTTACTTTTCAATTAAATCAGGGAACACTTCTTTCACCTTCTCAATCGCCTCCGCATCCACGGCACCACGTATCACATCCGAGCCGAAAAAGCCGCTGTAGTGAGCCATCAAGTCGTCGCCATCGTCGGGGCTATCGGCACTGAACACTGACTCAATGGAAGCCTTGTATAGCGATACACTCAAGCGATATGTAGCAATGTCAGCAGAAGAGTTCTTGAGCACCCTATCCCATCTAATCAACTTCATCAGATCCTTTGCGTAGCACCAGGCTACGGGAACACGCCCATCGTCATACATCATATCGCATACGCGCGCATTCTTCTTCGGGAGTCGAGTGTAGTCTGGAATAGGAGCTGCAAGGCCGTCAACTTTCAGGAATACATAAATCGCTTTCTTTCCAGGAAGCTCTGTGATAGGATGAAGTAAGTCTTTTTTGTTCTTTTCCATGACACAAGTATTAAAAGTTTTCAATAGGACATTCTGATGCCGTTAGTAAATGATTCGAGTATTTTTTTACTAAAGATTGTCAAACTCGATTGCTGTCCAATTCCCTCCAAAAGATACGAGACCGGCAGCAACATCAATAACGCAAAATATCGACTCTCCCCAATGGTTCTCAAAATTAAATCGCGGAGAATAAAATGTCGATTTGTCTTTAAGTACAATGATGTATCTCATATTACTAATTATTTCTGTTTCTTCCCCTTCTTAACCCTAAACCTACTCGCATTGTTCACCGCCTCGGCGCATCTCTTCTGTGCATCCACGAGGACCACCACACGCCCCGATGCCTCCCGGTGCTTGCGCCATCGCGCAAGGTTGGGCCGCATGGTGAAGCTCAACTCGGCTGCATCCGCTGCTGCCTTGGCCAGTTCCAGGGCCATTGAATCGAATATCTGTTTCATATTATTTCTTACCACCAAAAGATTCCACCATACACCGCCAGTGCAATAATGGCGATAACAACATAAACCAAGCAACCCCAAAATCGTTGCGAACCAAACATCGTATCGTGATCATCAAGCGAAAACACCCAAACAACTCCAGCAACAAGGGCGATTATCAATAGCAACAAATGCCATGTAACTTTAATTTCTATCATAGTTCTATCAGTGTGATGTAATTATTTGTTAGTTAATAATTCGGGGTTATCGTGGATGTTGCCGATGACACATATTCCTCCGTATTCCTCACTGTGATAGATGGCATACGCGATTGTAGCGTCTGAGTCTTCATGCAAACAAAATACTCCTTCGCAAAATCCTACCACTCCGACGTATGTGCCAGGGCCGTCTTCTATACATATCTCATGAGTATACTCTATAATATCGCCCTCGTAGATTTCCTTACCGTCCTTATCGTGCAAGCCGGTGAACTGGCCTACGGTATCGGGCTTAACGTAGTCGTACCCATCATTGACAATGAAGTATTTCTTTTCAAATCCGTTAAGGGTCTGTCTTTCCTCTTCAACATAGAATCCATATACCCATTCTCCGTCGAGGTTTTTCCCTCTAAACTTAATCGTTCTCATTTTCTATACGTTTTCTTATTCTTTTTATGCCGTTTGGCATTCTCTTTCTTTTCGTGATACTTCTGCTTTAATGCGACCTTTTCAGGGTCAAATCTTCTAAACAGATACGAAATGTTTTCATTCATACCAAGTCCTCTATCAGCCTTAAATATATAAGTCACCTTTTCACGAATACCAGGAAATCGTGAGCTGCAACATTCAGGGATTTCTGTTCTATCTTCCATAATCCGTATAATCTGTGGTTACTCAAAAAATATTATCCCACCCATACTTCTCACATACCGCCATGAAACGATATCTGAGATATGGGTGTTGTTTTATAATCTCTATCATCTCGTCCACATCGACGTGTCTTCCGAAGACAAACACTATGGTTTTGCTGCCCGGACGCACATCGTCGGGCGACCTCAAGCATCCAAAGTAAGTACCCGTAACATCTGCATACCGAAAGAAATGCGCATTGGCGCAAGCTATCTGCACATCTCTGATTTCGCTGAAGCGATCGCACTTCTCTGCAACAGCAAGTCGCTCCTCGAATCCGTCAAAGCTGCCAAAGATAACATCGGCATGATGTCCCGAGCGCAGACCATTGGTCCCGAAATATACTATTGATCCTGGTTGCATATCGTTACTTTACTTTAGGTGCATTCAAATACTGCTGCGCGAAATTCTCTCTTCCCAGTATCGCCAAGGCCATAAACGTCTTCTCAGCATCAGCCTTCTTGTCGTAGCCTCCTGGCGACAGCGCCAGCGTGTTGCCACGACCTACGAAGCAGTTCACAGGGAAATACTCATCCCCATGGGCGATGTTCAGCTCAACGGAATTGGGAAGGTACTGGGTCATCTCTCTAAATTGTCCGAGGGTCATATCTCATTACTTAAATGGTTCCATATTGTATAAAATGAATTATTCTATTAAAAATGAATAGAGCCATCCCTATTGCCATAAGAGTGAGTAATATGTAAGCAAAAAGAAATAAATCTCTACCAGACGACTCTTTGTGCTTTCCGCATTTCGTACAGGCACAATACCGGAAATCAAGTTTCCCCTGCCACTGATAGTCGTGTATGCACCAAAACTGCTTCCAGTGTTCCTTAATCCAAAGTATAATATCTCCAAACATAGTCAATCAAATTCCCAATCTGTTTAATCCGTGTAATCTGTGGTTATACCTCTTCAATCTTAATCGGTTCTCCGCTATCCTCACAAGTCAGTGTACTGCTTCGGTACACATTCCAGTCGTTATCTTTTCGCTGGCAGGCAAAGAAGTGTAGTATCTCACGGTAGAGGTAGTACGATGCAGCGAGGAACTTGCGCTGATGCTTGTTAGGACAACTACCGCCACTCCAGCCGTATGATGCACCACGTCCATGTTGCCTTGCGAGCTCTGGAACTACGAGCGGATATACTTCCATTAACTTCTCGTGCACCTCGCGCATATTGTCGAGCATTGAGGTACAATTACTCAACTCCACCTGTCCGCCCATGAAACGGCGGCAATCCTCTACACAGTCGGCAATCATGCGCAGTTGCGACTCGCTCACCTCGATACGATAACGCTTCTCTTTTTTCTTTGCCATAGTTTATTTATTCGTTTTCGTTAATATTCAGTCTCGGCAGCTCGATATAGTAGTACCCACCGAGCTTTGCCATCGTGTTGAGCGATGGAAGCCATTTATAACTCATTTTATAGCAAATAAAACCAAATGCTTCGTGCGCTACGACAATCCTCTCGCTGGGGATGGTGTACAGCTCCTCTACGTTGTCTTGTGTAATCTCGGTCCACTTCATAACTATAATGGCTTAATAGAACACCCTTCTAAAGCCTCATTGTAAAGGTTTACATAGCCCTCGTTGGCGACAGCTATTGTACCCTCCTTACAGAGCGCGTTGTAAATATCTTGAGATTCAAGATCTATGAAATGACCTAAATCAGCGTTATACACCATTGAACCTTTTCTGTTTGGGAAAACATAGTACATTGCCATGGGTGTTTCAGAAGGGTTCCCCACTTTCAAAAGAAGCATTTCGTCCAGCTTGTATTTATTGCTAACAGTTATGGACAACTTATAATTGTGATTAACAATGTTGTTCCTGTTCGTCTTCAGTTTATGCAGCAATCCACATAATTCTTCCATAAACCCATCAGGCAATTCCCTCTCTGGTCTCAATGGCAGAAACTCGACATGACCATACTCGTCATAAACAACATCAAAAGATACTCTCGTTTTATTGCTCATATTCTATTTGTCTTTAATCACTAACATATTCTCACACGCATTTGTTTCCGCGTCGTACTCCTCGCTTACCCACCATGCGTACTGCTCCTGCGCGTGCTCTGGCATCTGTCCGAGCCGATAACGCACGCACTCCTCACGCAGCGGACACCCATTCCCGGGGCAGTGGTCAATGTCTCTGGTGTAGGTCATAATTCCTTCATCCCGATTGATTTACCATACGCAGGATTGTCGAGCATGTTCAGCAAGCCGTCGTTTTCGCTCACGAACTTCTGTGCTTCCCACGCTTCACGCAGCACATCTTCAGAAAACCATCCGTCGGGGATTATCCTGCTGCATAGCAAAGTCATGTCGATATGCCGCACATTCATCTTAGCGCACTTGTACTGAAAATAGTTCAATGCCATAACTGCTTTGCCTGGTTGGTCAATAAGCAAACCCATAAATGTCTGGGCAGCCTTCGACATCGTGAATGTATGCAGCTGCAGCCGCTTGTTGATGATGGCCACGCCATTCCACCCTTTGCACAACTCGGAAAACTTACCGTCCTCATCATCTTCAAACACTTTCTCGTGTACCGTCAGTCTGACGAGACTACCTATCTCCTCATCGGACAATCTTCCTTTTGGCTTTCCATCCAGTTCCGCAGCCCACTGCTCGATAGAGCTTTCGTTAAGTTCTTTGTGCGTCTTGTAATTCATATTTATGATAATTTACGGTTAATTTACGGTCATTGCTTTTCCCTTCGGCCAGCGAACTCCTTTTCGTGTTCCCCCAAAAAGCCTATGTAGATTAAAATTTTTCTAGCCCTAGATTTTTCAAAAAGCCTTTGTAGACGAAGAAAAATGTAGGTGTAGATTTTTATTCGTTCTCGTCTTCGGTATAATCCGCTGGATATCGCCCTTGGATAATAACCGATGTCACTTCCCTTTGTTCAAAATACTTGCAAGCCTTTCGGTAGTTACACTTTGGCTCTTTGAGATGCTTAGGGTGAGTGCAGCGTATTCTTGCCCGGATGGTCCAATTATTATTCCCTGGCATACTTTCCCAAAAGCCAACGGATTCTCCGTTCCAATAAACGCAATCACAGCAGTGCTTCGGTGTCATATAATTTCTGCTACAATAAGTAATCAACAAACATTAGAATTGTTGTCACTACAAACGCGAATGTCAGCCCCTGCGCCAGCTTAATGATGTACTCTATGGCACGCAGCTCTGTGTAGATTATCTTCGCCAAAGCAATCAGCAGCACACCCACCATAAAGACGGTCCCAACCACAGAGGTCAGATGGGAGAGGTTAGATAGGAGTTCATTCATAATCTTACGGAATTAAACATAATCAGTATTATCGGTCAATAACTATCGCGATATTTTCCGGGCAATAACACATCCAAAATGTACTCACGACGGTAAGGTGCAGGTTTATCTAACCTGTCAATTCCTGGGTTGCGAAAAGCTCTATCACGAAGTATTTGCTTTGATATTTCTTTTAACGCCAATCTTTCAGCATCATCGGAACTTAATCCTTCACGTTCACCGTAGGCACTATACACGAAACTATATGTTTCAATGCGTCTATTCCCAAGTCCTGGGATATAGTACGAAGAATTAGGATTATTTAATTTCCTCAACTCGTTCGCCTCCATTAGTTCATCGCAAGTACCCTTCGTAAGCACCTGCCAAGCAATACGCAATCGTTCTTTTAATTTCATAATCCGTTAAATCCGTGTAATCTGTGTTAACAATCTACTCTACATTCACCTCGCTATAAACCACCTTTGGCTCCGCGAAGAACGCCTCTACCGATTCCAGTTTTCCACGATTGTCACGCTTGTGGTTGCGGTAGCATATATCATGGCAGCCAGCAAGGAACAATGCAGTATAACGAATATCCGATGTGATAAGTTTGAACACCGCACGCGAATATACTGCCTCTTCGCTCTTGCTCTTCGGCATATACATCTCACCAAAGCGGACAACAGCCATGCGTGCACCCTGCATATAGGCGCTATGGTACATGATGTTATGTAGGTTCACCTTCGGCTGATGTATCATCGCCAAGCGCAGTTCCTCATCGCGCTCATACGCCTTCAAGGCTTCAAGGTATTCCTTCTCTGCCTTCTTGAGGCGCTTCTCGTTCTTCTTGGTGATGGTGCTTGTCATATTTCAATTCGTATTAAAAAGGCTTGACTTTTCGGCAGGTATTCTGAATAGCGGGCATCTTGCGATGTCTAACTGATATTATTCCCTGCGACTATACCGTTCCCGGAGCGTGTGCGACCCGCAAGTCTTCCTTTTCAATTCTCAACTTTCAATTCTCAATTCGCTTTCCCCTCCATCCACATCAACGTCATTATCGAGTAGCAAGCGAGGTCGATGAAGGTGTCGGCGATGCTCTCATCCTTCACCTCGGCCCCACCCTTCTCGATGAGCGACTGCAGGCGGTTCACCTTGTCACCGATACGGATGGCGGCCACCACGAGGCCGAACTTGTCCATCGACCTGTCAAATGAACCACCATAGTCTCGGTTCTTGCGAGCATAGAGGTCGGTCATCTGATTGGCGAGCTTGCTCAACTCGTCTTTCATACCGAGCAGGAGTGCAGCACCGGCCATACCAGCCTCTGCCAAGTTTACGAGAGTGACGGCCACATCGTCGCCATCAACCTCCTTGGCTGTTACAAGATTCTCCAGTGAATAGAGATTACAACCAATATAATTCGCAAGGAATTTCATTTGTGGTTCTGATTCCATCTCCATCCGCACAAAGAGCGCCTCCACATTCGGAGCCAAGTTATGTGCGCAGTTGCCAAATTTCGTTACTTTGTCTTCCATAATTGTTACGTTTTTTGTCATTCTGAGCACAGCGAAGAATCTCGCGCAAGAATATGATAGAGATCCTTCACTGCGTTCAGGATGACAGATGATTAAATCTCCTCACTCGCGTAGCGCACCACATCCATGATAGCCGTCACCTTCATCTCGGCAATGGAGTAGTCGCCCAGCGTGCCACGCATCTGCTCATCGAGGTGCTTGATAGCTTCGCGTATGTCGTCAGCCTGCACGAGCATAAATGACGGAGTATACTTCTCCTCGCCCGTCTTCTCGTCGAGCGTGACAAACATCACCTTCGCGTGGAACCACAGGTCGGCAGCATCGCTGTCGTTGTAGAACACCTCGCTGTACTTCTTACGGCCTACAGCCTTCACCTCGAACTCTCCGTTGATAAAGGGACGGATATACTCAATAGCACGTTTCTCCGCCTCGGTAAACGATAGTGCCTCGAAGTAGTATGTCTCCGTCACGATCTTCTCTATACCATTCTCCATCACCTTCTGATAGGCAATCTTACATTCAAACCAATTGTTCATCATAGTTGTATTTGTTTTTTAACGGTTATCACCACTTCCATCAATCACATTACGCTCTTTGCGACTTGCGAGCTTGTCGAGGTTCTGCTGAGCTACCTCTTCGAGTGACCAGCCCATCACGGTACAAAGTCCGCTGAGTTGCCAGAGGATATCGCCAGCCTCTTTCTTCAAATCTGAACTATCCCAATCTTGATTCAAATCTATATGATTCTCAAAGATGCAAATTTCATCCTTACGAATCGCCTTCGCCACCTTACTCGCGAACTCTCCTACCTCACCGACGAGGTTAAGAAACATATAGGAGAAGTTCTCCGATGACGACATACAAGTCGTCATTGCGCGTTTTTGATACTCATTCAGTTCCATACTCTCAATTCTTTTTTACAATCACCGCCCAATCGGCGAGATATTCATAGTTGTTCATTCCTAAAATTTATTATTTTTTTACTATTATTGTCAGGATTGTCATCCTGAGTGAAACGAAGGATCTCGCGCTGGGACTGCGCCACCTACTTTGCGAGATGCTTCACTTTCGTTCAGCATGACAAGAGACCCGCGATGCCCGCAAGCCCCCTCTTCGGGAGGGGGTTGGGGGAGGCTTTTCTCCTTAGTCATTCAGCATCATCGGCATGAGCAGCATCAACCTATCCTCTGCCTCCTGGTCCTCGGTATAGATGCCACGGAACACCAGCGCCTTGCTCTGGTCGGTGCCCTCGATATGTATCTCCTCGGTGTAGAAGTGGGTGAGGATATCGAG
>JAEIGA010005384.1_pt1 | contig 19583 bp, 22 predicted proteins | sample 9270691 | NCBI WGS metagenome assembly JAEIGA01 (sample SAMN17057246, study PRJNA624740) | gut metagenome | biome: biome; isolation source: fecal sample | host: Bos grunniens | place: China: Xizang | collected 2019 | reverse complement strand
GACTACCCCCAAAAGCAATTGAAATCCTCCAATACAAACTCGTTAACTATCCCAGACCTACACAACTCAAAACGAAGGTGGCAGCATGAAGATTTTTAACCATTTTCCGATATCCCCCCGCGATTTAACTTGCAATTTACTCAGTTGGCCACATCCCATTACAGGATTGAAGGCATACCTATTATCCTTCACTTCAAAGCACGTAATTGTAGCATTTTCCCCAACAAAACGCGCCAGAAATCCCTTAAAGAAGGTCGTCTTACCATTGACTGCCGTCATCGCATGATGATGGACAAACGCCTGGGCGTCCGCGAAGGTTGCGCTGCAGGGTAGGGTCAATGCATCAGAATGAAGGATCATTGCCATGGGGGACATTCTTTCAAATGATTACATTTACAATACAATTTCATCCGTAAAAGGTTACAGCTAATTTCTAAAAAAATAAAAAAACTTTAAAAATATCCGTGTGTCCACCTCTCCAGAATCAGCGCCCCCACGCCCCTAGGCAGGGGCTCGCACCCCTGCACCCGCGAAAACGCAGGGCATTTTACCCCGTGCTCGTCCTACGGCCTCGCCTTTTAAAAGGACGACGAGAAGGGATAAGAGCGATAGAAGGGATAAGGTGGGTGAGTGCGATTTAAGGGGGATAGGAGGTGAGAGGCTTGTAAAGTGTGCTAGGATAAACGATAGATGAGATTATCCCTTTAATCCCTACCATCGCTGTTATCGCTTCTATCCCTATTATCCCTTTAGATTTGTAATCCCTTTAGAAAGGTCGTACAGCATGAGTACGATTCTTTTGCCACACTCAGGTTACAAGCATCTGATTGTCTACAAAAAGAGTGATGTGATTTATCAAGGAAAGGAGTGGTCGATTACAACGTAATCCACGATTCTGTCCCATCACGAGTAAGTTTGAAGAACCCCATTCCGACATGCTCAATTTGATCGGCAGTATAAATTCTTTCCGCGATACAATCCACGAGTACCATCTGCTCGGGTTGCTCAAAAATGAGTGCTTCATAACGCGCGGCTGTCAAACGGATTAAGGGGTCATCCAAGTCAAGGTCAATTTTTTCACTCGCCTTTATCTGCGTAGGCGAATGCCAAAGCACCTTTCCAGCTTGACTCAGCACGGTCGTCCCATGGGTCGGGTCTTGCTGAAGAAGAATATTGCAATAACGCTCGTACGTATACGTCACCGCCTTCTTCTGGAACTGACCATCAAAGAGATGACAGTCAATTTGAAGCCCAAGCAATTTTTGAGCATAGGTCCACATGACAATTTCATCATCATGAAGCATGAGAATATCAAGCCATTGATAATCAGCAAAAAAACCTTCAGGGAATACTTTTTGCTTCCCCGTGGGCAAATGATAAAAACAAGTCACGCCATCATCTGCAGTTGATTGTATTGCAAAAGCGGTCTGATTCCACACACTAAACACCATGAGCAACGGTTGCTGCACCACAGCCCCCGTCTTTCGGTCGGTAAGGAAATACCGAGAAGGTGAGTGTTCCATAAAAGGCAGTACCTGCCTCACGAGATAACGTTCATCTCCCAAATAGTGAACCCCTCCCGCCGAAAAGAAATGTAGAAAGGGGGTAAAGCGGTTGCCATTTGAGTAAAGCACCTCTTGCTGTCCTTCACTCACCACGAGACTCGCTCCCATCACCTGCTGCACCTTCTCACCCGCTGCCGCATTAAGAATCAACGTGCCATACCGTTTTGGCGCGAGATTGCCGCGTTGATACTGAAAAAACACAACCTCCTTTTTCTTACCCGGCGTCTTCCCCTCAACTGTAGCGCGGTAAAAGTGACGATTCAGGCGTTTAATGTCACGCGTTGTAATCGTCTTTGCTGCCGTCTCTCGATGCTCCTCCGAGTGTCCACTAAACAACGTAAGGTGATTCTTAAAGGTCAACTCAAACGCCTTACACTCAGGCAAATAACACACGCCAAAATCATTTGTCACGGCCCCCAATAACGGCATCACCAAGACCATTGCCAAACAGCACCAAGTCGTCTTCAGATTCATTCGACTCACCTCCAAACTAACCGATTAAAAGCATAACACATTTAAAGCCCTCACAACTGCTCGCCACCACAAAATACACCTCAATCATGCGCCCCTCAAATGTCCCTCTCTTGCGGCACATTTGCAGTCACCTTCATCCGTTTATCTGCGCACTCAGATGGTCAATTCAGGCACAATTGTGAACAAGTTTGTAAGAAACTCAAATCGAGTTTGTTACAAACTGAAATTGAGTTTGTTACAAACTGAAATCAAGTTTGTTACAAATTGAGATCGAGTTTGTTACAAACTGAACTGCAATTTCGCCTGTTTGGGATTTTGAGGCTGGTGGAATTGCCTAAGATTGTGTTTTGTTTCGCTAAGGATTTTTCCTCAAAAAGGGAGCGTGTACCTTTAGCGGAGAGGCGCTGTTAGAAGTTAAACTCTTCTTGGAAGATCGCCACGGGGGCGAATGAGCGTCGATGTTCGGGGCATGGGCCTAAGCGATGAAGCGCCGCGAGGTGGGACTTTGTGCCGTAGGCTTTGTGTTTGGCGAAGTCATATCCCGGATAGCGCGTGTCGAGTTCTGCACAGAGGTGGTCACGGGTGACTTTGGCAATAATTGAGGCGCAGGAGATGAGCAGACTGCGTGCGTCGCCTTTGACGATTGCCGTGTGGGGGAGGGGCAACCCTTTGACGGGGAGGCCGTCCACTAAGGCGTGGGCAGGAAGGGTGGGAAGTGATTCTAACGCGCGCCGCATGGCGAGGTGGGTGGCATTGAGAATATTGATGGAGTCAATTTCTTGCGCAGAGGCAATGCCCACGCCACAGTGAACTTTGGGGTGGTGAAGGAGACACTCATAAAGCGCTTCACGGCGTTTTTCGGTGAGTTGCTTCGAGTCATTGGCGGCTTTGAGGTCGCCTTCTGCCAAGGCTTCAATATCCGCTTCAGCGATTACAACTGCACCTGCCACCACAGGACCCGCGAGGCACCCGCGCCCCGCTTCATCCACTCCCGCAAGGAGGGCATCAGGTGTGGCGGCCCAAAAGTCGCGCTCAAAGCGCAGCCGGTCAATCGGTTCGCTGGGGTCAAAGGGGATGCGCGCTGGTTTTGCCATGGAGGGTGGGCGAGAGAGAGGAGGTGATTAGATGAGTTTGGCGGTCAAATCGTAACCTCGTGCACCAGTAATGCGCACGTTTACGAAGTCGCCGGGGCGAATGCTTTCAGGTGCGTGGGCGACATGGGTGAGTCCATCCACCTCGGGCGCTTGGTGGGGCAAGCGCACATAAACGCCCTCGTTGTCGTCAAAATCAACCACCAATGCGCGACTTTCAAGGCCGATTCGCGCACGATTATTTTCGCGTGCGATGCGCTTTTGAAGCGTCATCAATGCCGCGTGACGGCGTTGGGCGGTCTTCGGGTCGGGCTGGTCAGGCAAAGTTGCGGCATGTGTGCCCTCTTCGGGGCAGAAACTAAAGGTGCCCAGGTGATCAAAACGGACGCGTTCGATGTAGGCCTCCAACTGCTTAAAGTCCTCTTCCGTTTCACCTGGGAAGCCCACCATGCAAGTCGTACGCAGCACTGCGCCAGGCACTGCCGAGCGAAGGCGTTCGGGGAAGGTGCCAATCGCGGCAATGGTGTCGGCACGACGCATCGCTCGCAACACATTGGGGGCGCAGTGTTGGATGGGTAAATCAAAGTAAGGCAAGATGTGCTTCGCCCCTGCCATCACTTCCAAGAGTTCATCGGTGACGTGGTTATGGAAGCCATAGAGGAAGCGAATCCAGAAATCGCCTTCGAGCGCATCAAGTGCCTTGAGCAGGGAGGCGAGGGTGGTGCCGTCACGCAAGTCGCGACCATAAGCCGTGACATCCTGCGCCACGAGATTGATTTCGCGCGTGCCAGTCTTCAACAGTTCCTTTGCCTCCGCGAGGATGTCTTCAGGTTTACGACTCCGTAAGTGCCCGCGGAACTGAGGAATTGCGCAGAAGGCGCAGGCATGATTGCATCCCTCGGCGATTTTGATGTATGCAAAGACGGGCCCCGTCAAGCGGAGCGCAGGGACGGGCTTATTGAAGGTGCGCACGGGAAGCCCAGGTGCGATGGTCACGGGCAGGGGCTTTCCGGCGGCCTTTTTGGAGCGCTTTTCGAGTTGCTGCAAGGTCTCAGGCAGGAGATCGAGTTGGTCCACACCGAGAAATGCGTCCACTTCAGGGAAGGACTCTGCCATCTGTTCGCGGTAACGCTGCGGCATACATCCCGTGACGACCACGGCTTTGTGTTCACCTGCCGCCTTACGTTCGCATGCGGCAAGGATTTCACCTGCGCCCTCTTCGCGCGCAGATTCGATGAAGGCACAGGTGTTAATGATGAGCACTTCGGCTTCTTCGGGGACCGGTGTCACCTGATAACCCGCTTTCAAGAGCGCGCCAAACATCACTTCGCTGTCGGCGAGGTTTTTGGAGCAACCGAGGGAGATAATTCCAAACGTCTTTAATTTCATAGGAAAGGTGGGGGCTATCAGGTGAAAGGTGGGGAGGATTAGAGGCCGAGGTCTTCGTTGACCAAGAGGATTTTGATATCCGACCAAGCGGGGCGTTGGCGGATGACCGTGGTGATGCGGCAGATGCTACCGTCATTAGCGCCAGCACAATTAGCACACTTTCCCGTGGTGGCACAGGGGGTCTTGCACCCCAGACGATAGGCATTTACGGGACCTGCGATTTCGGCAATGCGCGCAAGGGCGGCATCAACATCGCCACTGACGAGCTTATTTCTGCCAATCACGAGCACGGTGCGGCGCGGTCCGTAGATCATTGCCGCGACACGATTGCCCACGCCGTCGACATTAACGATAATGCCGTCATCGGTGAGAGCATTGACCGAGGAGAGGAAGCAGTCACAGGTGAGTTGGCGACGGCGAATCTCATCACGCTCTTCGGCGGTGAGATTGGGGAAGCCGTGATTCAGGATTTCTTTGCCCGCATCACGCATTTCGCGGGTAAGATTCAAGCAAGCGACCGAGAGCGAACCGCCAAAGCCAATCGACTGGGCGCCTTCTGCGAGTTCCAAGACCTTTGCGCGAGCCTCGTCGCGCGTGGCGCAACACGTCACTTCGTAGCCGCGCTTGCGGAGTTTTTCAGCGACACGTTCCAAACGTGCGGTGGACTGCCAAGTGAGCATGGCATCAACGGTGGACTGTTCCATTTTGTTTTCCTTTGAATGCGAGGGTGAATAAAGCGGCAGCCGCGATGAGGAGCGCCACGGAAATGAGTTGACTAAAGGTGAGGCCGAAGTAGGTGTCACCACGGGGGTCATCGCGTAAGCACTCTACGAGGAAGCGAAGGCATGCATAGCCGGCGCAGTAAATCGCCGTGCAGAGTCCGCGCAGGTGACGGAATTTTGCGTAACACCACCATAGGGTGATGAAGAGCAGCGCACATCCAGCCGCCTCAATGAGTTGGGTCGGACAGACGGGGAGCGCCTTTGAGGAATAGGGTGAGATGAGGTTGTGTGCGACTTGGTGTGACCACGCAGGAGAGCCCTTGGGGAAGGTAATCGCGAGGGGGCCGTCTTGGCAGAGATGTCCGTAGCAACACCCAAAGAAGAAACATCCCACGCGTCCGAAGGCATGGCCTAACGGCACAAAGATGGCGCAGAAGTCTGCAAAGGAGAGGAGGGACTCTTTCTTCAGTTTGGCATAAGTTAGCAATGCAATGGTGGCGAGGATGAAGCCGCCGTAGAAGACTAAACCACCCTTCCAAATGTGAAACATTTCTAAGGGTTTTTCGGCAAATTCCGTGGCCCAGTTCTGCCAAACATAGACGATACGTGCGCCAATGACGCCACCAATCGCTGCCAACATGACGATGGTCTGTACTTCATTTGGATTACGTCCTGTGCGTTTGGCAAGGAGGTCTGCCAAGGTGTAGCAGAGGATGAAGCCAATCGCCATGCAGAGACCGTAGGTCTGGATGGTAATGCTGCCAAGGGTAAAGAGTTGGGGATGCATAGAAGACTGTGAAATTCAGGGGTTAACGAGCGAGGGTGCCACTCATCTTGCATTGGAAGAGGAGGGTGCGGATTTCATCAACGAGTGCCTCGTTCACGGTAAACTTGTCTTGCTTGACGTGGTTGATATTCGCTTTAATCATCACCTTGGGATAGGCGGGGTCGTCTTCTTCCAACTTTTCACGTTCCATGAGCCCTGCATCAACGAGCATTTGCAAGGTCATACGAAACATCTCTGGGTCCATGCTGTAGTAGTACTTGCGGACGTCGCCAAATTCTTTTTTGTGATATTCAATATTAAAATTGTCGCCGACGGTGACCGAGTGACCTTCCAATATCATGATTTGGCCATTGTCACTCATTTCGCAACGCACACGAGGTGCCTTTTCAGTCGCCTGGTAATAGATGTGCACCCAGTTTAAGCGGGAGTTTGAAACGACGAATTTCTCAGGTGAACGGTACCAATAGGCCGAGCATCCCCATCCCGAAAAGAGGAGTGAGAGGGTGAGCCCGAGTAGGAGGAGGTATCTTTTCATGACTTTGTTCTCCAAGGAAGATAGACAAAGAGGGGGTGCTCGCACTGAATGTGCAGGCGAGGGGCGGTGGTGCGATTGAGGGTGGCACGCCAAAGGGTGTCGAGGAGGAGGTTCTCAACGGACCAAACGACGCCCTGTACGGTGATGTACTGCGGCGTGAATGAGAGGAAGGAAACGGGCATGTTGGGCGTCACATCAAGGAGGGTTTCGCCTGGCGCCAAAAGGTGAAAGCGCCCTGTTTCCGTAAAAATGCGAGCAGGACGCCCCGCAGCTGAAATGAGTGCCAGATTCGCAAGGGTGTGATCTTCGCGCAACCCCGTGACCGCAAAGTAGTCCACCGCTACGCCAGGGCGTGCGCCGGCGAGCCAATTCATTGCCTTTGTGAGGTCGTTGGTCTCTTGGTCTTCGTGCAGGTCGGTCAACAACTCAGGGGCGATATCGCCCGAAAAGGTGTCCAAATCCCCAACGATTTGCAGGAGTGCGGGTGCGCCCTCTGGAGGAACGCGATCGCAACACACGCACGCCTCACATCGGGCAAGCGCGGCAAGCACCTCTGGGTGACGGGGCGCTTCGCCGTTGGCAATGATAGCAATGGTGGGGGTGTCGGTCATTCTGCGAGTTCAAATCCGAGTTTGGTGATGTCGGCTGCCAACGTTTCGGGCAACACGCCCTCCACGCGAAAGGTTTCATTATCCACAGGGGTGACCGCGGTCACTTGGGGGTAGGATTGGAGCAACTGCTTGACGGCGCCACGGCAGTGGTCGCACCGCATCTTCTTCACGGTGACAAGGCGCTCATGGGGTTGGGCAGCGGCAAGCACCTTTTGGGCAGAGAGGCGGGAGAGGAGGGGGCGAATGATGAGGTGCCATGCCAACAAGGCAAAGAGAATCGTTGCGAAAATTGGACGGAGAGGGGCGGCTCCGCCGCAAGCACCGTGGCAGGTGTTTGTGGCGAGTTCGGCATAGTTCGGGAGGAGACCCCAGGCGGCATTGGCGGCATTGAGGGCGAGGCCGGCGAGCACGGCGGCGAGAGAGATGATGAAGAGGTAGACTGCGAGACATTTTTTGCCGAGGAGTTGCAAGAGCACGGTGAGGCTCGCGCCATTGAGTGCGGGGCCCACAATGAGGAAGATGAGTGCCGCACCAGGGGAGATCCCCTTCGCCATTAAGGCGAGTGCCACAGGGATGGAGGCCGTACTGCAGACATACATCGGCATGCCGATGAGCAACATCACGGGGAAGGCAATCCAATCATTGCCGAGGGCTTCACTGCTAAAGAGGCTGTCGGGGACGAAGACGAGAATCAGTGCTGAAATGATTAACCCGATGAGGAGCGCAGGGGCGATGCCCTTGAGCAGGGTCAGATAACCATATTGGAGCGCGGCGAGGAGTTTGCCGAAAAGGGAGGTTTGCGGAGGTGTTTCGGTTGCGGGAGGCGTATCCGTGGTAAGCGTCTCGTTATCAATTGCTTGAATGGCGAAGCCGCCGGCGAGTCCTGTGAGGGTGGCCACTAAGGGGCGCACCAAGGCGAAGACCCAGCCGAGGAGGGAGCCCGTGGCAAAGAAGGAGTCAATGCCTGTCTGTGGTGTGGAGATGAGGAAGGCGGCCATCGCGCCTTTTGATGCGCCGCTGCGCTTGATGGAGGTGGCTAAGGGCAAAACACCACAGGAGCACAGGGGAAGGGGCACGCCGAGTAAGACCGCTAATGCCACTGCTTTCTTTCCCGCTGCGCGTCCAAGGAAGCGGCAGACTAACGCTGGTGAGAAGAACAGACTTAAGAGGCCCGCCGCCAAAAAGCCGAAAAGTAACCACGGAGCCATCGCTTGTGCGGTGTCCCAAAGGGCAGAAAGAAAACGGAGAAAGAGGTCCATAAATGAAAAACTGAATAGGAGGGGGATTAAGTCGAGCGAAAGGAGATTAAGGGAATTACGCAAAGTACTGTTTGCGTTCGTCAACGTAGGCCTCGATTGCCTCGCGATCGCGTTGGGTTTGCAATTCGGCCATCAAGCCTTCTTTGACCTCTTCGAAGAGGGCGGGCTCTTCAGGTAAGTGGGCGATGACGTGGATGATGTGCCACCCGAGCGGCGTCTCAACCACATCGGTAATGCTATCCTCTGCGGCGGCAAAGGCGGCCTCTTCAAAGGATTCGTACATCATCCCGCGGCGGAAGAAGCCGAGGTCGGTATTGTTGGGGCAGGAGGAGACTTCGCTTACGGCGGCCTCCCAAGTGATTTCGCCCGCACGCAACTTCGCACGAAGGTTGAGCAGGGTCGCGGTGGCCTCTGCCGCAGTCGTATTGTCGCGATGAATGACAATGTGTTTCGCGTGAACGCGTTCGGGCAAAAGGAAGGATTCGGGATGCGCCTTGTAGCATTGGCGTGCGTCATCCACGGTTACGCGGGGTGCTTTGGCGGCGATTGCTTTGAGCAGTTGGTCAACGCTCTGCTTTTGTTTCGCAGCATCGGTTTCGAGAATGATTTGTTCGCGCAGATTTTCGGCGGCCCATTCGCGCAGTTGAGCATCATCTGGGGTGGCGTTATTGGCCTTCATAAAGGTTTCATAACGCGGCTTGAGGCGGGCGACCTCGGCATCAATGGCTGCGGGAGTCGGTTGCGAATACTTCATGGTGCGAATTCTTCTTATTGCATTACCTGCGGTTCTTGTTCGCGTGCGGCCTCTTGAGCGGCTTGCAGACGTTCTTCTTCGCTCTTGAAAACACCTGCCGCTTCCAATTCAGCGTCTTCTTCGGGGGTCAATTGGATGGGTTGAGTGGGGGCGAGACCCTGCTTGATGCGTTCGATTTGTGCGCGACGGTTGGCTTGGACGCGTTCAGCTTCCATCTCGGCAACGCGTTGTTGGAGGGCTGCTTTTTCACTCTTTTCGGCCTGCTGTTGGGCGGCGCGGCGCTTCAAGAGGCGCGAACGGAAGGAGCCTTCTTTGGCTCTGGGGGCCGGAGTGGTGGCGGCGGCTTGCGGTGCGGCAACCTTCATCTTGGGGTGTGCCTCGGCGACTGGAGCCGCGGCATCTACTTCGGGGGGCGCATCAATGAGCCCTTTGCCGAGACCGAGGGTGAAGGTGACGCCGTCTTTGGTCAACGTAGCATACTCGCGATCGTAATCGGCGGTAACCAGGGTGAAGCCATTTTGCGTTTCGCCTTCGCCGAGGAGATAACTCTCCATGGAGCCTTTGGTTTCATCAAGGAAGGCGATTTTGCGTGTGCCATCGGGCATGTCGGTGATGCCGCACATGCGGAATTTCTGCGCAATTTCTTCCTTCTGCTTTTGTTGTTCGGCGAGGGCGACGGTGTCAGTCTCCGTCTCCTTTGCCATGTCGCCGAAGGGTTTGGCGTCAATGATTTCTTGATAGGTCGCCTTTGGCGCTAATGCGGCTTTCAGGCAGGGGGCAAGGCAGATGCCACAGAGGAGGGAGAGGAGGAGGCGGTTCATAACTTGAGTAATCCAGACATGGTTAAGAACACAATCAAAATCGCCACGGGTGCGATCCATTTCACCGAGATGCCCCACGCAGTGAGCAACCACTTGGGCGGATTTTTGGTGGCATCCGAAGAGAGGAGGTTAATCTTCGCGCGGCGCGTGCCATAGACCCACCCAATCAAGAGGGCGATAATCAACGCCGTGAAGGGAAGGCCCCAGTTGGAGCAGAGGTTGTCGAGGGTGTCAAACCAGTTGCCCTGCGTGAGCGAACCTAAGCACCAGCGCACCCCCTTTTCAACGCACGGGAGGTAGGACCAGTCGGCCGTTGAGAAGACGGAGAGTAAGCCGGCGAGGGAACAGGTGATGAAGGCAATCCACACTGCACATCGGCGGGTGCAACGTTTGTGGTGCTTGCGCATGCGTTCGATGAGGACGGTGGCCGTGCATTCCAAGAGGGAGGCAGAACTGGTCACCGCCGCAATCAAGAGCATGAAGAAGAAGGCGGTTGCCCAAATCGCCCCTAAGGGCATCGTGGCGAAGGTGGCGGGCAGTGCCCCGAAGATGAGACCTGGGCCCGCAGAGGGGTCTAAGCCCACGGAGAAGACCGCAGGGAAGATGGCTAACCCTGCCAATAAGGCGGCCAAGGTATCTAAGATGCCCACCCAACCTGCCGCATGGAGGATGGATTGGTCGCGCTTGAGGTAGGAGCCGTAGGTGACGGTGATTGCCATGCCTAAGGAGAGGGAGAAGAAGGCTTGGCCGAGGGCCATCATGATGACTTTTGGGGAGAATGCAGCCGCGGTGGGCTTTAGGAGGAAGACGACGCCTTCCCATGCTCCAGGTAAGGTCACGCTACGCACAATTACAACCAAAAGCAGGACGAAGAGTGCTGGCATTAAAATCTTGCTCACGCGTTCAATGCCTGCCTGAATCCCGCCCAGGATAACAGCGCCCGTGAGCGCCATGAAGATGGCGAAGCCAATCAAAACGCGCCAAGGATTGGCGGTGTAGGCGCCAAATTCGATGGTGGACTGTTTGGCAACTTCAATTGCTGTGACGCCTTCGATGTCAGTGAAGGTCGCGGTGAGCGAACGCCAGATGTACTCCACAATCCACCCGCCCACGACAGCATAGTACGAGAGAATGGCAAAGGATAAAATTGCGCAGACCCATCCCACCGCCGCAAAGCCCTTTCGGGCAAAGGCGACTGCACCAATCAAACTTGCCCCTGCCAAAAGCCAGGCGTGGATAGAAGCAAAGAGCACCATCGCTGCACCTGCGAGGAAGCAGAGGATGTTTCTGCCGAAGGTGGAGGAGGAGATGAGCTCAATCTTGCCGAGGGCATTAATGACATTGCGACGTGTCACGCGGCCAATGAGCATCTCTGAGCACATTACTGGCAGGCCAATCAAAAAGACGCAGAGGAGGTACACGAAGACAAAGGTGCCCCCGCCATTGGTGCCTGCCATGTAAGGGAATTTCCAAATGTTGCCTAAGCCGATTGCCGAGCCTGCAGAAGCTAAGATAAAACCGATAGAAGAGGTCCAGTTTTCACGTGCCATAGATGTATCCTTTTTCCAAAGGAAAAGTATAACATAAATCCTATCGTGGCAACGGAAAAAGCCGGCTGAAAATGGCTTGCCTGCATCCTGTTTTGCCACCTGAGCCGAGTCAGAGGAAAGGTTGGGCGAAATTGTCGTTGAAAAGCCTTTGTAAAGTGTGTTATCTTTGGGGCGAAGAAAGGGCTCTTTTTTGGGGATTAATTGACCTAAATACCCCCTTTTTGAAGTTGTTAGTGTGAATAGAAAGGGCGCGGCAGATGAAGTTGGGATTTGTTGTGGCGTGCAGTGTGGTGAGTGTGCTGCTCTGCGGCGGATGCTTTCCTGAAGAGATGTTACCTATCACCTACGCTCCAGAGCAGGTTTACTTGGATGTGCGCACGCCAGAAGCATTCGCAGCAGATCATGTAAATGCCGCGATTAATTTGTCTTGTGATGAGATTGAAGCGAAAGCCCCGACGCTTATTCCTGATAAGTCGATTGAGATTTATGTTGATGGACGCGGTGGTCAACGTGCGGAGAAGGCCATTCAAACCCTCAAGTCGCTCGGCTATCCGCACGTGTACATGTTTCCTTATCCGCACGTGTACGCGCTTCCCTAATCTTGCGATAAGTGCGGAAAAAACAAAAAAGCCAGCCGATAGGCTGGTTTTTTTAATGTAAAGCTCGTTTATGGTGGGCGGAGACGGACTCGAACCGCCGACAGCCTGAGTGTAAATCAGGAACTCTAACCAACTGAGTTACCCGCCCGAAGCGGTGGGCAAATGACGGAAATGGTGCCGGAGGAGGGACTCGAACCCTCACGCTTTAGGGGCGGCAGATTTTGAGTCTGCTGTGTCTGCCATTTCACCACTCCGGCGTGCTTAGTGGAGCGGGTGAAGGGAATCGAACCCTCGTGGCCAGCTTGGAAGGCTGGAGCTCTGCCATTGAGCTACACCCGCACGCTAATGGTGCGTCATTTGTTTCAGTAAGATATCAAACCTTGAGGCGTGAAGTCAATCTATTTTTTTGAAAAATGTATTTTTTGTGTTGGAGGGAGTGTAATGGGAGGCAGTTGAGGGTGAAAAGAGGTGTACGAAAAAGGGGTAAAAAGGTGCGTAAAACAGTGAAAATGTTTGACATTTCAGTGTTATCTGATTATTATCTTGTTAATTGAAGTACTTACAATTAGAAAGGGTAGGTTATGACAGAAGGAAATGCTCCACGCGTGCGTCAGCGCATGGTTTCAATGCTTGAGGCATGGTGTAAGTTGTGGCGTTGGACCGCACAGGGACGCGCTTCGCGTTCGGAATATTGGTTTGTGCAACTCTGGATGGTGATTGTAAGCTTTGTCGCAGAGGTGGTGATGAGTGCTTCGACGGCCTTAGGTGATCCATTGACTTTGTTAATTGCGATGATTCCATTGAGTATTTTTATACTCATCTTATCGTTGTTAGTCTTCTTGTTAGGCATTCGCCGATTGCATGATACGGGCCGTTCGGGATGGTGGATGTTGATTAACTTTGTTCCGATTATCGGTCCGATTATCTCATTCGTCTTCCTCTGCTTGGCGAGTGAACCCGTGGCCAACCGTTTTGGCGAAGTGCCGAACTTGGTAATTGAATAAGCGTTTTCGCAACGGCTTGCGTTGATGAAAGGACCGAAGGGCTTACCTTCGGTCTTTTTTGTTCTCAAACGGTTGAAGACTTCTCCCCAAGGTGGTCGTTCATGGGGTTGACGATGAGGGGCGTCGTGTTATTTCGCGTGGAGATGGATGTAAAGACTGAGGCTCAAGGCAACCCACCATTAAAGGTTGATGTTAAGGATCTCGTAGGCTTTCGCATGGCCTTGTTCCGCTGCCTTCTGATACCATTTAACGGCTTGCGGGATATCTTTTTCTACGCCATGGCCAAATTCATAGATGAGCCCGAGCTCATATTGCGCTTCGGCATGACCCTGTTCGGCAGCTAAGGTTAAATAGTGAATCCGTTCAGTACCGTTCGCTTCACACCCTCTTTGGTAAAGCGCTTGGGGCGTTGGCGAGCAGGCGGTAATTCCTAATAGAAGGAAAAGGCCGATGAAACAGACTCTTTTTTTCATGATAGACAGCAATTGAGTGAAATACAACAAATGCAACATTACAGGAAGTGTAGAGCATTTTATTGTTGTTGTCAAATGGGTACTCCGATCGACTCAAGGCGCGGCGTGACGGTTAATGTTTACGATTCACGCCCCTAAAAAGAGGCGTGTTTCATTACAAGCGAATGGGATTACAAGCGAATAGGGTCGCTACAAAACTCGTTCTTCCCGACTTTGAGGACGAAGGTGGCCTCGGTGCCGATGGGGAAGGAGGATTGTGGCAAGAGGAAGGTGACGTTACGACCAGTGCGTTTTTGTACGACCTCTGTGATGGGGTGTTGCTTCTCCGCAGTGCGAATCCACCAGCTCGCGCCAGAGCCAAGGTTTTTCTGATAAAGGTGGGCGCCTGTGACTTCCACCAAGTGTGTCGCGCCAGGATGTTCAACAACGATAGAACGGATTTCAGGAAGATTCACCTGATCTACACACTCTACCGCCACACCCTCTAACGCATGACGCAAGCGCGACCCCGCAGAGACCGAAACTAAGAGCTGATGTTTGCTACTATCAAATGCTTCGTCTTTGTTTGTGAAAGCGCCTTTAATGGTTGGGCGAAAATGCATAACAGAGCCAAAATTCATCGAGCGGCCATGGCGAAGATTGTCGATGATGACATCCATCATTTGTTCGGCTATGCCCGAAATTTCATGTTCAGCATACTTTGAACCTTCGCGAACCATCTGCTGGGCGATGGTTTTCAAGCTTGCTGGGTGAATTTCAGCTCTTGCAGCATAATACTGTTTCCCGCGAACTAAATACGGCAACGGGATTAATCGATAAGCGATGTTAGCAATCGTATTGCGAACATTTAAAAGACGTGGACTCATAAGTAACCTCCATACGAACGTAGAACAAATACATTTAATAATGTAACCTTGCGCTTGTCATATCACAATCCTGCCACTTTTACTGTTCAGTTTGTTACAAACTTGAACTCAGTTTCTAAGAAACTTAGAGTCAATTTCGCCTCTTTTTGAGTTTTGGATCAATGAAACCTCCTCCTAAAGGTTGCAGAATGGAGGAAATGTTTTGGCATATGCGGTGGGAAATAATCGCACTCAATTGATAGTCTTTACCCACCAAGGGTGGCGCAGTTTTATCCTTTGGGTTACGCAGAATTGGTAGATTACCCCTAATAGGGTGGAGTAAACAAGGTTGTTTTAATCTTTTTAAAATTGGCATAACTTATTGCAATGACAATTAATTATCTTGTTTTAATCACACCTTAACGCGGGGATTGATTAAAAAATGTTGACATACGGGGGGGGGCATTATAATAGCGTTACTCTTTTAATGGTAAATTAGTGCGTGCTGGTTCCATGAAAGGGAAAGAATTTGGAGGCGTTTATTGCCTTCAATCGTTAATCTGATTAATCCTAAGTTAGATTAATGTGGATTACTGGTTAGGATATTGTTAGTGAGGTGACTATGTCATTTATCGCAAACTTGTTATGGTTCATCCTTGGTGGCTGGGCTTGGGGTTTGGTTATGGCTCTCGGTGGTGCGCTTTGGTGCATCACGATTGTCGGGATTCCCTTCGGCTTGGCTTCGTTTCGCTTGGCTGCATTTATTTTCTTCCCGTTTGGGAAAGAATTGGTAGATGCACGTGATTATGGCGAACAGCGTATTGCAGGCACGGGCCTGATGTCCTTCCTGTGGATTATCTTCTATGGTTTGTGGACTGCTATCGGCTTGGGCCTTACGGGCTTGGCTTGCTTCTGCACAATCGTAGGTATTCCTTTTGGTTTGGCCTACTTCAAGATCGCTGCTGCGGCATTTAATCCTTTGGGCAAGCGCATTGTGACGACAGAAATGGCGGATGCGATTCGTGCTCGTAAGGCAAATGCAACATTGGATGCAAAGCTTGGTAACTAATCCTGCAAATTTGGGCCTCTTTCCAGAGGGGCCTTGTCTTTTATCCCCTTTTTCTTTTAATGTGAGGTAGTTATGTTTATTAAGGTTATTCCTCAAGGACATTGTATTGTTGTTGAACGATTTGGTAAGCCTGTTCGTGTAGCGCATTCAGGTGTTCGTTTCTTTATCCCGATTCTTGATAAAGCGAAGAATGTAGCCGTGGTATGGGGTGACGACACCAATAAAGAAGGAATCTTCATTGAACTGTCGGAACAGTTAATCGATACAAAAGTGCGTGAATACATTACAAAGGACAATGTTGCCTTAAAGACAAATTGTGTATTCCGTTGGCGTTTAGTGGATCCGATTAAGGCTATTTATGACGTAGACAACTTCCGTCGCTCATTGATTGAAGCTGTCTTAAATGAAATTCGTTCTGTGATTGGTTCTCGTGAGTTGAATGATGTCCTTTCTGCGCGCGCCCAACTTTCAGACGAAATCGTTGCGAATATTGCGGGTACTTGCAAACGTTGGGGGGTGAACATCACATCTGCTGAAATTCAAGAATTGAAGGTCGCAGATGAAGGTGCAGCGGCAGCCATGAGTATTCAGATGGAAGCCACGCGTAAAGCTGAGGCATTTAAAGTTGAGGCAAAAGCAAAAGCTGACGCATTAATTTTAGTGGCTGAAGCAGAAAAGGCAGCGATGGCACTCCGTGCTGAAGGTGAATTGACTTACATTGAAACACTTGAAAAAGTAATTTCAAAGGAAGATGCAGCTAAGATATTGTTGGCTCAAAAGACTCTTGCTGCTTATGGTGAAATTGCTAAGGAACCTGCAAACAAGGTCTTCATGCCACCACCGTCGGGAGCTTCGGCTGTGGTTGAAGCTATTACAGTTTCGTAACGTTATTACTACTACAACATCCATTTCGTTGCGACGAAATGGATGTTGTATTTCTTCTATAGAGGAGGCATAAAATGGTTCCAGAGTGGTTACTTGCGATTGCACTAACGTTGTTTATTCTTGATATTTTTATTGCAACGGAAGGGTTAACTTGGCTTTCCCTTATTGTATTGGCTTCCTATTTCACTTGTAAGATTGGTCCGTCATTTTGGTGGGGAATTTTGACATATCTTGTAATTTTGTCGATTTTAGTTACATTGTATTATGCATTTCTTCGCAAGGTTGTAGGGGTGGTAATTCGGAAGACGATTTTAAAAAATGCACCAGATGAGGTTGTGGAGCGAATTGTTGGCAAGCGAGTGGTTGTGCGTATCGTGAATGATGTGGTTTTTGTGAAGTGGGAAGATGAATTGTGGAAGGTAGCCAATGCTGAAGCTGTTGGATGTAAGGAGGGTGATAAGGTTAATGTGGTAAAGATGGTTGATGGCGCAGTTGAAATTGCAAAGATATAAGGGGTGTATGTTGCGTTAATGTTACTTTTGTATTTCTAATCCCATTACATATGTGTGATGGGATTCTTGGTTTAATGTATTAGTGAAAAGACATAGAAAAGAAGTTTTTGATAAACAAGAGGTGTTTCATGCTTAAAAGATTTTTGTTTGGTTGGATGGCTTTATTTTGCTTGTCGGGACAGGTGTATGCTTCTTCGGATATTGACGCGGCGCGTGACACGATTGCGCAGATTAATCATATTAACTGGGTGGTGAGCAAAATAAAGACGTACAATAACGTACTTGTGTTAGAGGAGGAGTATAAGCAAATTTCTCCAGGGCGTTTGAATTTGAGTCGTATTCCAGACCAAAAGACTTTGGACAAAATAACGGAAATGTTGGATTTGCTCCACAGTATGATGCAGGCGGAGCGAGATTTAGAACATTGGAAGCGGACGTTTGAAGTACGTCGTAAAAATGCTCAGTTTGATTTTTGGACAGGACGATATCAATCCACAGGAGATGCGGTTTTAAATTTGTCGTGGGCTAATTTAGTTTCAAGTTTTAATCCCGTTTTTTCACTCTCTAATTCTGCATTAGATTCTTATCGCAGTTACACACGATATGTGCAGGAGTTAGAAGATGAGGCAATACAAAAGAAGTTCAATTTTAAGTCGGCGCAATTGGAGCGCTTACACCAACTGAATAAAGAGTTGCTCCAAGCGCAATGGGAGATGATTCAAGAGTATCACTTTGATGACTCTTTGCGCGTGTCAGATGCGGATATTATTCGCTTTGTAGACGCATTAAAGGATGTAGATCGTGCGCGTGTGTATGCTCGCATTGAAGCGATGAAGGAGCGTTTTAAAATCTTTCCTGTGTATTGGTATTATCTCTCAAGTGTTGCATTGGAAACGGGGCATCTGGACGAAGCAATGGAGGCATGTGATACCTTCTTTAAGGTTAATCGCGGACTCTTTAGAGATGATCCGATGGCAGGATCGGTGGCCATGAATAAAATTTATTTATTGGAAAAGACCGAGGAGAATAAGGCGCTTGTTCAAGAGTTGTTAGGCGTTATTTGGAAGTATAATGCGGGAGATGTAGATTGGCGAAAGGATTACTTTGCCGCAACAATTTACAATTCATATTTAGGTGATAAGGCGATGGCAGAGAAGGTGCTTTCACATGCGATTGCCACATTAGAATCTTCTTTAAGTTCACAGTTAACACATGTAAATGAAATTTTAGATAAAACGCTGATTCAGAGCGAAGAATTAGAGTTTGCAGACGGGATGAGTTTGTGGATTTGTCGGCGTTTAATGGAGGAGATAAAAGGTGGTGTGGCAGTTTATAATGAAGAAGGACTGCTGCGCATTTGTCAGAATGAAACAACATCCAATATTGAAAAATTGGCTTATGTAGGAAAAATGACAACGTCAAAATTTTGGGAGATTGTGGGCTCGGAAATAAAAACAATTAACTTAACGACGAAGGGTGCGTTTTCGTGGGACACATCTTGGAATGACGCTTGGAATAATGGTCTTGGGAAAACAGTTTATGCTTCTATTCCAATTAAGTGGTTCCTTTCTGGACATTTAGTGGTGACGTTAGAACTAGTAGATGGTTCAACGGTTTGCCAAGTAATTGAAGAGGCGCGAACGAAGCGTAAAATAAATGATAAACGAGAGGTCGTTTTACAATTTGATGTGTTAAATGAGAAGCTAAAACAAGTGGATGCTGTGCGTCTTGTATTTCAACATGCAGATTATCCGCTTTGCTTAACCTTTGCCTCGGCAACGCCTTATACATCAAGTCAGTCTGCAGGTGCTATAGGGTGGATTATGAATGATGGCGACTTTGGTGATGACAATGCCTTAGAAGATCTTTCTCTAATGGAGGTGGGATTTAAAAATACACTTTATCGAATTGATTTTAAGTCAAATGACTATAAGCGTAATGTGAAGATTCAGTCCTGGGAAGAAAAGTTTAAGACGAAGTTTCCGAATCTTCAGGCATTTAAGGTTGGGCGTTATGAGGTGAATCGAGGATGCGTGAAAGAGATTGAATGTAATGCAGATGGTGTATTTAAAATCCATTATGAAAATCAGACCTCAGAGAAAAAGCGTCCTGCGGTGAGTATTTACTTGCTTAATCAATATGGTGTCATTACGAAGCGTATTGATGACGTTTGGCGGTTCAAACGGTTGCCACCTAATGGCACAAGTGAATCCGAGTGGCTTACGGGGGATGCCTCTGCGATGTACATCGACATTGAGGTCGCACCATAAGTCCTGCTGGATGCGTTTCATTTTGAAGTGATGTTTTGTTTTATGAAGGTCGTTTAAAGCGTTGACAATGTTTGGAATGTGTACAGGCGTTTCGCGACGCATGTGTTCATGCTAAACAGAAGTAAATTGGAGGTTATAGTTATGGTAAAAAGTTTAAATGCGCTTGTCGGTTTGACTCTTCTTGTCGTCATTCTCGTCATAGGATGTGATTTTTTGGGGACGTCCGATACACTAAAGCTTGTCGTGCAGATTGACGAAACAAAACGACCCACAAAGGCGCAGAGGGAGTTTTTGTACGATTATTACGTCATCAGGAACTGTAAAGCAGAAGCAAAACGTTGGCTCGATGACGGATTATAAGGAGGAAG
>JAEIGA010005383.1_pt1 | contig 19583 bp, 19 predicted proteins | sample 9270691 | NCBI WGS metagenome assembly JAEIGA01 (sample SAMN17057246, study PRJNA624740) | gut metagenome | biome: biome; isolation source: fecal sample | host: Bos grunniens | place: China: Xizang | collected 2019 | reverse complement strand
TTGAGACTCTGCTTGAAAGCGCACAGGGACTTTGTAAGTTCTATTACCCTGCTGTCAGCGAGGACAGCGATGACCGTATCAGACACTCTGATATCAAAGATGTCAGAATGATTACTATGGAAGAAGCTGCTGCCTCTGCTGGTGTTACTGTTGCAACAATCGAACGATTTGTTGAGGAAGGTAAACTTACTACGTACCTTTGCCAACCTCACGGTCATAGAGAGCCGGTGACTTATGTTGATCTCACCGACTTGGAACTGATGCTGATGAACGAAGCGTGGGAATATGGTATCATTTAATGAACGTTAGCAGGAACGCGGGTGTAATAGCCTGCGTTCCTGTGTTTATTTATTACATACCGTGAAAATCCTTTAGAAAGGATAAGTGTTATATGAGTAGAATCGACGAATTAAGAGAACTGATCAATAAAGCTGATCAAGCTTATTGGGTCAACTCAGATCCCATCATGGAGGATACTGAATACGATGCGTTGGTTCGTGAACTAAAAGAATTGAATCCAGATGATCCTTTGGTCACAAGATTAGGATCTTCTATAAAAGCAAGTGCTGTTGATCAATCCATCATGCCAGCTAAAGTCAAACACGATACACCTTTGTTGTCATTGGATAAAGTGTATTCTGTTGACGAGCTGATGGAATGGGTTGATAAGGTATCACGTAATAAGGATGAAGTATTCGTGGTACAGCCGAAGTATGATGGCATAACTTGTGATATCCATCACGGAGTCATGTCCACAAGAGGTGATGGTGTTTATGGTGAGAACATCACTGATAAAGCACCTATCATTGAGGCTGTAACAAAAGGAGTTGTTGGTGATATCAATCAAGTCATCAAAGCCGTGAATAAAAGACGGATAGGTGAATTGGTGATAAATGACCAGCAATTCTCGGATATGAACAACTCTGCTATCACCGAAGGAATGAAACCATATAAGAACCAACGTAATGCTGTAGCTGGTATTGTTGGTGTGAAGGATCTCAAGTCCCTTCCATCTGCAACCAGAATAACATTCGTTGAATATGGCACGACTCAAGTTCTTGTCAAAGCATCCAACATTCGTAAGAAATGGGATGGTATTGTTAAGAAGTTTGACGAGTGTACATTCCCGAGAGATGGCATAGTTGTAAAACTCTTGGATACCAAATACTCCGACTCACTCGGTTCAACAGCACATCACCCAAGAGGCCAGGTGGCATTTAAGTTCGCGAACGTTCGTAAGAAGTCCAAATTGGTGGACATTGAATGGACTGTTGGCAAAGAAGCAGTGGTTCCAACAGCAGTTATCATGCCAGTTGATATTGGTGGCATAACGATCTGTAAAGCAACTCTGCATAATGCCAAAAACATTATTGACAACCACATTGCCATAGGTGATGAAGTAGTCATCGAAAGAAGTGGCGATGTAATACCTTGGATATCTTCAGTCATGCACAATGAAAGCAACAATGTCAGTATACCTGACAAGTGTCCAAGATGTGGGGCCAAATTGGATTACGATGGAACACAGTTATCGTGTCCGAACAACCAATGTGTTGGCAAGATCATTGTCAAATTAGACTATGGTCTGAAAGTACTTGGTGTACTTGGTATCGGTGAAGCTACAATTGCCAAAGCTGTAACTGATCTCGGTGTGAGTAACATCGGAGATTGGTTTGATGCAATCTTGTATCAGGGGCAAGAGATCTTCAATGGTCCCACAACAGATCGTCTTGAAGCACATGGATTTGGCAAAGCTGTATCAGCAGTTATGTTAGAGACTGCTGCGAAGACTTTGTATTCACCGACAGAAGTCCATAAAGTACTTGCATCATTGGCGATACCTGACATAGGTGTCAATGTGGCTGAGAAGATCATGCGTGAGTTTCCAAATATCGATGAGATCATTGAGGATGACTTCATTGCACGTGAACTTCAGAACATACCTGGAATTGGTCCGAGTAGAGCTGCAAGGATTCAGCAGTTCATGAATGAGAATAGATCGTGGGTTAAACATTACGTGAAGAGATTCGATAGGCTCTTATATCCAACTAAGGATGAGAAGAGGACTATATGCTTCACAGGCACAATGCCACAACCACGTGAACAACTTCATGAACTTGCAAGATCGATAGGTTGGCAGCCTGTCGATGCAGTTACTCAGACATTGGATACATTGGTGATACCTGAAATGACACACAACTCATCTAAGGTCACTAAAGCCATGAAGTATGGTGTGAACTTAATGACATATGCCGAGTATATGGCGATGGTCGAAAAGTTCAAGAACTAAACAAGTATATATTACTAAGGTGAGACAATGAGTTAATCATATGCCCTTAGCTCAGTTGCATGGTGCAACACGTCTCACAAAATTTAAAACACTCAAAACCCAAAAGCATAAGGAGCTCCAAAAATGAGTGAAGCAAAAACTTTCGAACTGTTGGGACGTCCCGTAACCGAGAACGTCAAAAAGGACAAAGATGGCAAAATCGAAAAGATCATCTATTCCATGAGCAACAAAGACTTTGATGCCATCCAGGCGGAACGTGGCGTCACCAAAGAAGTCAAGAAGGTCGTTGCCGAATGCCGCGACGTCATCACCGAAGCTGCTGCCAAATTCGTCAGCGCTCGTTCTCTTGAAAATGGTCAGGTCCGTGTCGATGTCAAACTCGGCAATCAGGACGGTGCCATGGAAGTCAAAATCGATCCCTACAAGAAGTTCACCGGCAAGAAACCTGGAACTGACGAAACCTATGAAACCGAACGTTTCGGTACCGTCACCGTGGTTTACAATGCAACCATCTCTCGCGAACTTCGCAAAGAAGGTGGCGTGATGGATGAAATCGCTTCTGCACACGAAGCTGCATTCCGCAAAGCCCACAAATAATTCGGGTGAATACGTGATGTTGTTATTGAGATACCGGTACACCTTTCTATTGTTTTGGCAAACACACACCAATCTCCTTACTTAGGACATCACGATTCATGGACACCTACAGGGCAACTGCCTGCCCTGTAGGTGTTCTTTTTTTATTATATTCTTTACTATTATTATAGAAGTAAACCCTGGTAACATTTTCTACTCCATGTTGATAAAATTCATGGAGACGAAAATGAGCAAACAACAAAAGATTCGAGTTCTGGGATTCGACCCGGGACTGAGTCACACTGGATGGAACTTGTCCGAGATTGACGTTGAGAGTGGCGCCTTGCACGTTCTTAAGATCGGTGAGTTCAGTCCGTCTGGAGTAGCTGACAAAGCTGCTTACAGAGAGGAATCTGAGAAGTATGGTAAACGTACCATATCTCTCGCTGTGTTGCGTGATTCAATCACGCAGTTGCTCACGGACCACAAGCCTGACTACATCGTAATGGAAGACGCGTTTATTAATCCAAAGCGACCGATGGCGTATGGTGCGTTGTGCATGTGGCATTGTACCGCTCGTATGGTTGCAAGAGAGGTCGCTGGAAAGGCCATTATAACCATTCCTGCAAAGTCTGCAAAACTCGGCGTGTCAGGTCGTGGAGATAGTGGAAAGATGAATGTACAGCAAGCTGTCGTCACCAATCCCAAGATCTCATTTAAGAGTGATAAACTGATCCAAGGACTCACAGAACACTGTGCGGATAGCATCGGACTCAGTTATTCATTTATGACCATGTACCTTCCGAGCATCGTCTCAGAGGCCAAAGCAATCGGTCCAATGCTCTGAACAATTGATAAAACAACCCAACAACAATGTTAAGGAGATAACAACATGTCTGATCAAAAAGACGCACTGCCTAAAGCAGAAGACTCGTTCAAGAGTATGTCTGAGGAAGAACGTAAGCAGTGTGCTGATCTGAATGAGACTGGCATGGTTGATGAAAATCTCGACGCTGCCAATCCCACCATTGTCCAATATCTCTGCGACATTGGTAAGAGATTCAGTGGTTACAGATACATCAGTCTCAGTCGATTCAACGGCTTTCCGCCGAACAACCGTCCGCTCTCAACAACAGGTGAAATGCTTCGCGTAACTTATTCATTAACACAAGGTGTTGGTGACAAAGAGTTCGCAGAGGCTTTTGGTTCTGGTGAGATCGGATTGATTCAGGTCCATACTGAAATGCCTCCTCTTCATGAAGACGGCTTTTACGATAAGAAGGACCTTGCTGGAAAACTCATCAAAACAAAGAACGTTGGATTTGTCAAGATTCTTGACAAGGATAACTTCAAACCCTGTCTCGTCATCAAACAAGGTGGCGGTGCCTATGGGTACATTGAAGGCAATCCGTTCCACGAAGTTTCAGGCGCTGAATTCAAGCGCGCAGTTGAGTTACTCCAGAAGCCAGCTGAATGATTTATGACACCTATACACGAGTTGACAGGAGATGGGAGTTGATCCCATCTCTTGTCATCTTGTTATAAATTTAATCAGCACAACGATAGTTATGTATGGACAAATTAACATAGGAGGACTCATGATAGATAAGAATAGACGAGCTCTTATCCATGGCGAGTATGTTAAGTTGGATGGAGATAAAGATGCATATGTTGGGTTCATTAAAGACACTCAAACCAATGAGCAAGGTTTGATGATAGTCGATAACCCAGAGGTGTCAGTCTATGTTACAGAACCGTCCAAACGAAATTACACAGCCAAACGAGAGTACGCGTGGAAACGCGATTGTATCTGTTACAGAACAAGATACAGCAGAATGGCAAATACTTTGCAGAGAGCATTGGATGACCCATTCGGGACTTCAAGAACATCTTGGAAGTCTAACAACTTTGTCAACCTGAGAAAGGTTATGTCGAGTCCGTTTGTATATGGAGCCGATATCGATATTGGAGTGCGTATCAAACACACTCTTAAGAAGATGAACGGTGGAGCTATGCCAACGTATTACAACGTAGGGTCACTCGACATTGAAACCGATGTTACTGGCAACAACCAAGTCATCTTGATCACCTACATTGACGGATCTGGTAAGACTTATGTCGGTATATTGAAAGACTTCATTGGAACACATACTATCGACGAGGTTCAGAAGTTATGGACCAAAGTTGAGAAGAAGTTCATAGAGTCTTTGAATAAGAAAGGCAAGGAGTGTTATGAGAAATGTCCGTTGCAGGTGAATTATCAGGTTTGTGATAATGAAGTTGAGTTGATCAAATGGACCTTCGATAGGTTACATGATTGTAAACCAGACTTCTGTGTCATCTGGAACATGGGTTACGATATTCCGTACTTGCTCGAACGATTGACGTTCAGAGGTATACCTGCAACAGATATATTCTGTAGTAAGGATATTCCTCAGAAGTATCGAATGTGCAAGTATGTGGTTGATCGTGGCAAACCTGGTGACCACATCACAGATAGATGGGATTGGTTCCATTGCACTGACTATACAAGATACATCGATGCCATGGCATTGTACGGACGTCTTCGTAAAGCCAAAGGCAGAGAGCCTTCTTACAAGTTGGATGACATCGGTACCAAAGAGATCGGTTCTGGTAAACTTGAGTTCGGTGACAACAAAGGTCACTATGAAATGCAGACTCGTGAACAAGTTGCATATACCGTATACAACATCGTTGACGTTGCTATCTTGCATGTCATGAATCTCAAGAACCGAGACGTGTATAACTTGATGCAGTTGATTGGCGTAAGTAACTTAGAGGACTTCGCTAAACAAACTATTCAGTTGAAGAACACGTTCTATGAATACCTTGATCAGTATGACAAAGTACCTGCATCAGTTGGTGAGAGCATGGAATCCCCTTGGGATATGTATATCAACAACAAAGGCGGTGCTGTGTTAGACCCGTCTAATCTTGAAGGTGCGGCAGTGCCAATCCTTAAAGAATCTGACGTCATCGGACGATTGATGAAGTTTGTATGTGACATCGATGTTTCCTCGACACATTGGGGACTTCTCACGAGTAATCGTGAGTCGAAGAATCTACTTAATTGCTGGAACGTTTGCAATACTTATCTGGCTACAGCATAACTGGTAACAGTAAGTGCGATATGCGATCGAAAGATAGAAAGAACGAGATAAGTTGGTCTATGTTGCAATAAAAGCCTGTATAGGTACTAAGGACCAATAACAACAAATAATCAGCAGCGAAGCATCTTGTAAGAGATGAACGTTCGGAGGTCATCCCGACAGGGAGTAGGTGTTAACCGAAACAGTAGACATCCTGATAACAGGATGATGATATGACCCACAACGCAATGTATCCGTCACTACTTATATGCCTCAATGTCTCTCGTGAGACCAAGGTGTATTATGTCATCAGTATCGATGATTCAGGTCGTACTGGTAAAGTTGATGTCAATCAGGTCATGCCAACTAACTTCACTTGTTACAGAGATGAACAAGAGTTGGTTGCAGCAGGATTGTCACCTGAGCGAGTGTTTGCGACATTCGATGTAAATGAATTCTTCTTAGGTGCTATCTACACCAAAGAGAATGCAGTTGCAGTTGGTTCACAGTACTTTAACCTTCCAAATTATGAGGAGATGTCAGGGCTTATAGATGCCAAACTCGGCAACCCATCTTATAGCCAGATGTCCTCGTAAGTCAATAATAGGGAGAAGTTATTATGGCTAAAGCAAAGAAACTCAACAGTACATCGTCTCTTGCAGATGTTTGTAAAGAACTCTTCAAAAAGGCTAATGTTGAGATCGTACGATCATCAACCAATGACGTCCTCTTCAAATCTGGATCCGGTGTCGTTATTCACATCACTCGTAATAACGAAAGATCAACAGTTGTCCAGGAGTATGAGGATGGCAGCAAGAGATTGCTCTACGTTGAGGTTATGGACAAGTTCACACCTTATGAAAGTGTGCAACATGCCCAAGAACGCATCAACGATGCACTCGGTCTTTAAGACAACCGATAAGTATCTACCATCCAGTATCATGCTGGATGGTAGATGCCAATCTATTTATTTTCATTGTGTATTTGAAGATATATTACAATATTGATATACAGATCCTGATATGGCGTCAGGCATCTGACTTAAATATTACTTAACCAATAGGAGGTAACAAATGGACAACGAACAAGAAACACTGGATAACACATTCGTATTCAGTGAACGGTGGACGCAGGCTGAAGCTATCAAGCTTCAGGAGAAGATTGCGAAGTACAGTGCTCGTATGGGTATCGACATTGATTTCATACTTTGCGGACTTGAGACACCCGACCGCATTCATCTTCTGATGATGTTCTTCATACTCGGACTCGAGTTCAAAGGCATGGTCGCCAAACCTTTGAATGACTTCCAGATCATGGAGAAAGGTGCACGTAAATTGATCCGTGCATTGCACTACAGATCACATGCAGCCAAATGGGACAATGACAACAATGAATACATTGGTGCATCCTATTACGTCTGCATTGATCCCGGTCTCGTTCATCTGCAGGGCAAAGTCAAACTTGATGACAATCTGGTAGCTTTGTGGAATTACTATCTCTGTCATGTCTCTTATACATTGTGTGATGGTACCGGCACTTACGTACCGTACTGCACATGTATTGCAGACACAGATGGTGAACCCACCAAATACCACTGGGTCAGCATACGTCTTGACAAATCAGGTCGTCGTCTGCGTTCTGCGATCAAGAAGCTTTTCGATCGTGGATACATTATGGCGTGATCCGAAATGAAACCAAATAATGCACAAGAACCCAAGGATTTCCCTTGGGTTCTTGATGCTTAAATGGTATTATTTTTTTGTTTCAGCAGGAGTGGCTTCAGACTTCTTCTCTTGCTGTTTAGCAACGATCTTGCCAGTCACAACAACAGCTCCTGTGGTAGCTGCAGCAGCTTCCTTTTCAGTGAGCTCTTCATCGGCAACTGTTTTGTAAACAACAGTCTGGATGGCTTCAACGTGTTTCTGATCTTCTTCAGTCTTGATAAGACCGAAGTGGGCGGCGGCATAGCCGACTGCAGCTGCTGCGAGGGTTGCTATAACAACACGGAGGATCTTCATCCAATAATCTTTTTTGCTCTTCTTGACTTCTTCACTCATGGTACCATTCTCCTTATATTGAGAAGTTGACGGGTTACATATCATGGCGAATAACGAGTTAAAAACCGGGGATGGTTACCTTGCGGTAACCATCGCCCGATTAGTTGCATCACGTTGCGTAGAGAAACGGCTCTACGACTTTATTTCACTCAGAGTGCGCTGTCAAGGCCGACGATGTCAAGGATAGCACCGATGACGTTGGTCGGGATGAGCAGTTCACGAGTGACGGAGAAGATACGCTGTGCGACAGCTTCACCGCTGGTGTTGGTGTAGTTACCGATCATGGTACCCTGATCGTAGTCAGTACCGAAGTTCAAGATTGAACCGGCATTGCTTGCGAGGAACGGGATCATGATGATGCGATCATTCATGGATTCGAATGTCGTGGTAACGAATTCGATACGAACGCCGTTATCGAGTTCGATAGCGTGTTCGACACCACCCTGGCCTGCGGCATCGCAGTTCAGGTGTTCATGGTAATGTTTGGCCATGATGGCGTTACCAAGAACGGTGTTGCTGGTGATAGCGCGGAAGACAACTTTGGCGCTGTCAGCGAGCTGCTGAGCGTAGAAGCTGTTTGCGAGGATGTCGGAGGTGATTTTGGTAAGTTTGGTTTTGACAAACTGTTTGACATCACCAGAGGCATCGCCGGAGCGGACAGTGACAACCTTGCTGAAGTCGAGGGTATCGACATAGGTGTAAGGATTGACGATGTCGCCAGCTGCATACTGAGCACCGAGAACGTCGCGAGCGAATTCACCGCTGCCGAGCATTTCGAATTCATCGTGAACAGCGTTCATAACGCCGGTGATGATGTCGAGGTTCTTGGCATCGCGGCCGATGTGTTCAAGCTGAGCCAAACGAGCAGCAGCGTTGACAACACCTTCCTGACCGACTGCGTTGTCCATGATGAAGTTACGGCCGCCAGGCAGCTCATAGCTCATGGAACGACGACGCATTTCGGCGCGGACGTTGGACTTGCGTTTGTTGTCTTCATTGTAGCGAGCATCGAGAGTGAAACCGACGAGCTCAGCTGTGAGGGATTTGGCAAAGGCTTTTTCGTCTTCGGTCGGAGCTGTGAGTTTGTTGTAAGCAGCGACTGTGGCGAAACCTTTGGCATCGAGCAGAGAGGTCTGACGATCGACATGAACACTGACGTTGAAGTCAATGAGGATGCCCTGATTGACAGTGAGACCGCTGAGGATGCTGCTGACATCAGAACCGTTGCTGGAAGCAGGGATGATCTTGCTGTCGGCGTTCAGGATGAACGGGAAGCGATCGATGTTGGCATAACGGTCGGTGGATTTGAGAGCGTTGGTCATCTGAGTGAGACGGCCTTTGCTCATCGGAACTTTGACCAGGAACTGTTCGGTGACGGCGTCGGTTGCAGCAACGTAGCCTTCTTCACCTTCATTGCCCTGAGCCGGTGTGCCAGCTTTGGTAATGTTCAGATAGATACCGTCGAGGATGATGTTGTCTTCGACGAAATCAGTGTGATTGTATTTTTCATAGCCGGGTTTTGCGGTATCGATGGCAAGGTCAAACATGTTGATGATCTTGTCAAATTTGTAGATACCGTCGGCGACGAGTTTGGGATCCTGAGCGTCATCGTTGGCGGTGAGCGGAACGATGCGTTTCAGCACGGTGCTGACAGGGGTAGGATCTTTGTAGAGGTTGATCATGCGGATCGGTTTTGCTTTGGGCTCGCTGAGGTCGTGAATGGTGAGGTTTTCACGAGTGATGGTGACGTTGCCCTGGCCGATGGCCTGAACAGGAACGATGCGAGGAGTCAAAGCAGTGTGGAACTGGAGCAGAGCGACGGTCAAGATAACCTTGAGGTCGGGCTGAACACGGTCCATCTGGATGCCGAAGACTTCCATACCGGTGTCTTCAACAGTTGCCATGAGGTTGGAGGGGAACAGAGATTCGAGGCCGATTGTACCAGCAGCCTGTTCCTGACCTTTGCAGAAGTTGGCATAGGTGCTCGCGAAGTCGGAGCAGCCGAGAGCGATGTTCAAGAGCTGACCAACTTTCTTGGAAGCAGCACCGAGATTGGCAGCGCCGATACCGCAATCTTTGACGAAGTCAACGATGGTCTGGGCACCGAGTGTGCTTTCGAGATTTTCGACGCTGTATGACTCATTGGCAACAAACGTCATAACGTTATTCATCTTCTTGGCAGAAGCGAGATGGTTGGCTTCGAGGAAAGCCTGGACTTTGGATCCGACGAATGCAACAGCACCGTCAAAATCTTCAGGGAGTCTGCCAGTCTGTTCGTTCATCACAGCGCTGTCAATAGCGCCAAGGAACGAGTTGAGAGTTTCTTTGCTCATTGTGGATCTCCACTTGTGTTAATACGTTTCAATGTTACCGGTAACTTTGTGACCATAGCCACGATCTTCATAGTCGTCTGGGGGTCCAGCGCGTACAGCCAGTTCTTCCACAGCTTAGTCAGCAACTGTACATGTTGCGGTGACATAGAAGCTGGAGGATTCTTAAGGAGGGACGCAAGATAAGTGTTCATCTCTTCCTTAAAAAGGATAGAGTCAGTTGTCTCATCGTCAGGAGACATGATCTTGATTTCGATACCCCGTTTGTCGGAAGTATTCAACGGCGGGTTCTCAGGAGGCTGTGTGTCGTCGTTTGTACCTTCTGAGCCATCATCTCCGTCGTTGTCACCGGTTTCGTCAGACGGCATCTCGTCATCCGCTTGATCCAAGGTGTCATCCTGTTCGGGTTCTTCGGGTGGTGTGTCGGCACCTTCATCACCTTCATCAGGCATTGAATCAGCATCAGACGCGTCATCCAACTCGGTAGTATCAGAACCACTATCAGGTTCTTCTTCGGTGGGCAACTCATCGGACGGATTATCTAAGTCGTCCTCTTGAGCTTCCTGCGACGCTATAAAGCTCTGAGAAAAGATGTCATATTCAGAGATAGATCCGATGGGACTGTTTGTGAAAGCTTTGTAGCATTCAGTTGATACAGTCTTAACATCTTCACATCTCAAATAGTCAACCAGTTTGCGACTGGAATTGCTCAATTTCCATTCAGAACGAAATTCGATGATATCGGCAAGCAGCTCCCTTGAAGGAACCGCCATGTCATATTTAGAATGGAGATAAGAAACGAATTCCAGAATTGCTTCAACGAAATCATCGGTGTTGTAATAGCACTTAGCTTTACCGAATCTTTCAACTTGAGACTTGCCTGCATAAAACAGAGCACGAAAGAGTCTATAAGATAGTCCGTGCATGTTTGTTACCATCAAAGCTGTGTCCCCATGAGGGCAGGATCCGCCTACGAAGGCGAGGATGGATTCAATATCAGTACCGGACAAATCTGTCATTGCAAGAAATTGAAGCATAGGAAATTCGCTCATACGAGGAGATGTCAAAATCTGCTCATCGAGCTGGAAAGATTTCCCCATAGAATAGTTATCCCTTGTATACGGGACATGAACTCTGATCGTATTGGTATCTTCACAGATGTAGTACGTTGGAATGACAGGATCTGCATAGATCATGTTCTTCTCATCTGTATTGACACCAATGCCAGTATCAGCATTGACCCAAGTAATAAAAGGAACTACGAATCCTGCAGGACAAGGCTGCGGGATAGTTGATTTGAATTCACTGTCGAAGAGTACATGAGTGATCTGTACTTTGTCAACAGGTCTTGCAAGTTTGTAATTCTTATTGAACACATTTGCATTCATGAGAGTCTTGCAGATGCTTACGGATTCGAGCACATCTGTATCAGCAACTCTTCCAGCAGCAACATCTGTTTCAATAATCAAACTCTTGAGATAGTTCTCATATTCTTCAACCACGGGCATGGATGAAGAACGATAGAGTTTATTGATATAATGCATGAATATACATTGACCGAGCAAGAAGTATGCGCGTTCAGCAAGAGACAGTGCATGGAATGCCTTACAGGGATCCTTGTACCATATCTCAGCATCGACGTCTCGGCCGAATCTGTCACATGCAATGAACTTGATATAAGGTTGCATGACGCCTCCAATGAGGTTGGTTGTAACACATTTAGTGTTATTATTTACATCGCTTTTACATATAATAGGTTCGATGAAACCTGGTATACTTAGAGGCACAACCACTTAAATAAAGAGAATTTACACGTGAATATTAAATCAGCAGATATCTATCTGAACACATTGTGTTTGGCTGCATATGCACCTGGTCCCACATCTAAGAAGTTTGTAGATGCGGTTATTCAGATGTATGATGAATCAGCCAATGAAGAGAAGACTCTTATGAATGGAGCCAACAGCTTGTATGTTAAGATACTTCGAGACATATCAAGTGGTGATTTGGATCTCAGTAATAAGAGTGAGATTGCAGGATTGATGTTGAAGTTTGCAGATGATCCTGTGGCTAAAGCAGATTCAGCTAAGTTCCAAGATCTTCAGAGATTGTTGAGTAACACTGAGCCTGTATCTGATGCAAGGATCAAGACTCTGGTTAAGAAGATTCGTAACCAGATTGTCTATACGAAGTCCAATCGTAAACTTCGTAAGATGCTCGGTATCAGTCAAGCAGTGGCAACTACTTCGGATCCGATTCGACAGGATTTGATCTTGAATGAATTATTGGAATCAGCTAAAGAACTTCAGACGAGTTTTCAAGAAACTGAAATGGATGATAACATTCAGGCACCTATTGATGAAATTGACTTGTCTGAACCTGCAAGTATCTTGAAAGCTGTTACAGCTCAAAAGAAGAAACGTACTGAACGTGGTATCAAATTCGGATTGCAAGGATTCAACAGATTGTTTGGTCCTCGTCAAGAAGCAGCTTATGGTGAGTTCATTGCAGTTTGTGCGAGATCGCATCATTATAAATCTGGTATCTTGATGGATATTGCAAGATGGATCTGTATGTTGAATGATCCACCGGATACTGGAGGTTTAACACCTGTTGTCATGTTCGTATCTCTTGAAAATGAGATTTATGAGAACTTGATGCAGTGGTTCAAATCAGCATATGTCAACACATTCCACAAAGATCCCGAAGGCATGAGTGACGAAGAGATCGTTGAATACGTTTCAAGAGCATTCAGCAAAAGAGGATTCAGATTCAAAGTGTATCGTCGTATGGGCGAAGCATTTGGATACAAGGAGTTTGTTGAACTTGTTGATTCCATTGAGAAGAATGGGTGTAAAGTAGTTGCAGCTGTATTGGACTACATCACATTGTGCAAGAGGTGTCCTGAAGATAAGGCTATGAATGATGCCAAACAGATTCAGTTGATGGGTGAGAGATTCCACAACTATGTGAATCATAAGGACATGTTCTGTGCAACTGGGTTGCAGATGGACACTGAAGCAGGTCGATTGGCAACCAATGGACAGACCAATGTTGTTAAGAGATATGGTGAAGCTCACTTGGCTGACTGTAAAGGTTTGAAACGTGAGTTCGACATGATGATCTTTCAAGAGATTGAAAACAATCATCGTGGTATCCCTTATCTGACATGGGCTTGGAACAAACACAGATATGTACATGATACTCCATCTGACTGGAAGTACTCAGCGTACAGATTTGGTAAACTTGGTATCCTCGATGATATCGATGGACCTGATCAATCTGTGGCAGATATCTATGCTGATGATCGTCCTGAGGATGATGATGCCAAGTCAGCACCTTGCAGAGTCAATGACAACTTGTTTTAATATGAAAGGAGGGTCCGATGGAAGGACCTTGTAATGATAATACATCGGGTCCTGTGATGAAGGACCCACTTCATGAAGAAGCTGAAGCATTGCGAGAGTGGTGCAAACAGCATCCAGTAGAGGATGATGAATTTCATGAAGTTAAACTCACTGAAGAGCAGATCAAGTATCTGCGTGAAAACGGTCAAGGTGAGTTGCTTGACAACTACTTCAAGCATCTTGAACACTACAAAAGAATAAAACGTTTTGAGAGATGGTTCAACCAATATGCAGCAGCTGGGTGTCTTACATTCGGATGTTTCATCCCATCTCTGATCATCTTCATTCTTGTGATCGTTGGTGTTTGGCGAATGATATTCGGTGATTGACATGAAGAAGTGGTTTAAATTCATGTGGTCGTATCCAAATGGCAAAGATGCTCATCACAACGTTTGGATAGCTTGGCAAGCAAGTCTTTGCATTGCATGCATGTTCCTCATGGAACGGCCAAATGCATCGGCAACGGAATGTAAATTCTTGTGGTGGCTCGGACTACTCGCAATTATCAATGGTGTATTGCTGACGATCCACTACGAATGTTTTGTTAAACCAGATTACTGGAAGTCTGATGACAAACAGCAACAAGATGATAACAAGAAGAAGTAAATAATACTTGATAAACCCCTACAGAGAGCATTGCTGCTCTCTGTAGGGTAACCCAAAAACAAATAGGAGTCTTATACATGGTCCAACAATGAGATTCCATGGACTGAATCTCTATGTTGAAATCAGATAGAACTGACACAAAATGTATGCAACACCTATATTATGTGGCTCCAACAAGCCTTATGGCGTCTAAGTGTGTCGTGACAATATAAGGAATGTAAAGGATGTCCATGGTAACGTTACAACAATGTATTCCTATAGGAGTAAGTATCATGAAATTCAAATCACCTGTTGCTAAGGTTGAGCTCCCCAAGAGAGATGTCTCTGCGGAACTCATCGACGCCGCACTCAGCTGCAACATCGCGCTCGAAAACCTTTATGCTGCCGAAGCAGTCTGTGCTGAAGCTGATCTCGTGATGTCCAACATCAAAGCAGCTACTGAATCCATCAATCGTTTCGGCCTCAAAGCCGCCAACATGTCCATCTTTGATGAAGGCGGTGATCTCTCTCGTGCCATCGGTCTCGAAGCTCTCGAAATCGCTTCTCTCGAAGCCATGGCTATCTCCGATCTTGACGAACTCAAGAAATCTTACACAGAAGGTCTTGAAGGTCTCGCCAAAGATGCGCTCAACGCCGCTATCGAAGGTCTTGTCAAAATGTGGAAGGCTCTTGTTGCCTGGTTCAAAGCCCTTCTTGACAAGAATGAAAAATATGGTCAGTACATTGAAGCCAACATGGAAGCTCTCAAAGGTGCTGATATCGCCAAAGTTCAGGCCACTGTTCTGAACTATGCAGATGCCAAGAAAGTTGCTGAAGGTTACAAGGCATGTGCTGAACTGCTCAAAGCAGTTGCTGCTATTCTGCCTGAATCCATCGGCAATGCCGACAAAGCTGACACCGCCATGGGTCTTGCTCTTGATGCACCTGTCAAATCCGCTATCGCCAAACTCAAAGATTTTGGTGTTACCGAAGGTGCTGAAGGCATCACCATCGGCGAGTTCCCCTTCAAAGAAGTCGAAGGCAAAACTCTCGGTGAACTCGGCTACGATGCCACCAAAGCTGAAGCCATCTGCAAACTGGCTGTTGCAGCTGTCAAAGACCCCAGCCTCAAATCACTCGCTCATGCTATCGACAAAGCTTATGATGCATCCATCAAAGCTTACAAAGCTGCTGGCGATGATGAAGCCAAACAGAAAGCTGCTGCCGCCAAGAAGAAAGTTTGCGGCCAGGCCAATGCCGTTGTGAAATTCGGAAGCAACATGCTCCGCAAGATCGCATTCGCTGGCTACACCTGCTGCAAAGCTGCCAAGGCTCCTGCCAAAGCAGAAGGCGAAGCCGAACAGAAGTAATCCATTCTGATTTGTTGCACATCTCAGTGAGGCCACATGCCTCACTGAGATGCTCTTTTATTAGCCATCATATACAAGTTAATTTATCAACAGGGTATAAAGTACCTAACAAATATAAAAGGAATTGTAAAATGAAATTCACCGTTCCTGAAAACGTTATGTTCTCTCAGGCCGTCTCCAACGAGATCGATCGCCTGCTTGCAGGGCTTGAAGTTTATGAAGTCACTTCACAAGAAGCCTTGAACAGCAATGTATTCGGCAGAGCGTTTGTGTCAGTTGCTGATGCATTCACTGGTGTCCTCCAGACGTTCAAAACCAATGTGCTGAAGTTCCCCAAAGGACTCAAACGCAGTGAACTCAGAGAGTTCATTGATTCCAACATGCTTAAAGTCAAAACAGTCAATGGATTCACTTTTGACAAATGCATGAAGATTCAGATGGTTGCACCTGCCGGCATGGCTGGTTCTTATGCTGAAGCATCCACATCTGTTTTGGATGTCTACAACAAGCTTGGTGCGTTGAATATCGCCAGATTGGCCGATACGACATTCACCAACATTTACAAGTCTCTGTCACGTGAAGATGGCAATGCTGGCAAGATCGTCAACTCTGCTGCAAGTATGATCGACCGTACTGTCAAATCTGCTGGTCCTACCATCACTGCGTGTCAGAAGGAATTCGCAGGTGACAAAGTCGCCAACTTCGAATTCGCAAAATGCTTCAAGACCATGGAAGAGTTCCGTATGACTCAGAGCAGTCTCTTGGATATGGAATCCAGACTGCAAGAGGTCAAAGAACTCGATACTCTCGTAACTCATATGGAAGATACCTTGAAGAGCATCTGCTCTATCATCACTGCCAATGAAGCTGTTATGAGCAAACCTGATGTCATGGCACTTGGTAATATTGCCAAAGGTGTCGCACTGATCTTTGAAGCAGAAAGCATGGCTGCAACAAGACAGCTCGCTCTTGAGCACAATCTTGTTCTGAATATCAACACACTTTACAACAAAGTAAGGTGAGCAACTTGCATTGCTGACTTACCACCAGCGTTATCAAATTGGAGGTTGACCCGAAATGGATGAACCCGATAAGAACAACCAGTCAGCAACGCTTGAAGAACTTAAGAAGCAACTCAGTGAGTACCAAAAACTGCTTGAAGATGCAGTCAATGAATACAATGCCCATTTGGCTGAGATTACGGAATTGAGAAGGGAGCTGCACGATCACAAGGCAGCTGTGGAGTCACGTATTGAACGTATCTCGGATGTGCTTGTAACCAACATCTCACATTTAAGAGCCATTGTTGACAATATCGCTATACTTAGCGAACGTATAGGCGATTGTGAACAGTTCATTACTAATCACGGTCATGAATACACCAAAGTCTTGGATAGACTTACTGATGTTGAAGATGATCTTGAAACTGGTAAGAAGAATGTTCATGCCCGAGTCGACAAGATGGAGTCTCATTTTGATACCATGAAGAAGGATACTGCTAAAGAGATTGGAGCTCTCAAAGAACACGATGAGACACAATCCAAGTATCACTGGAAACTTGGTGTTATAGTGACTGTTGCATGCATGGCACTCGCCATCGTTCTTCGAGTTGGAACTGTACAAGAGCTTCTCATAGCTCTGTTCGACTGGCTGACTGGTAAGTGACACAAGAGGATGAAATATAAGTGAGATCAGAGAGGATCACGTAAGTGATCCTCTCTGATCCCTATATATGAAACGGCTCAATGCCGTGGAATGGAGCGTTTAACGGACTGAGAATTCGTTAAACGGAGCGTTGATACCGATATATTCGATTTCAGTACGCTTGCTCCACAGGCCAATTGCTTTCTGTTTGCGGACAGTCTGCACATTGCCTTCAACTGTGATGGTTGTCTTGCGGATGTACACTTCGATTTCGGTGTCCATCTTGCCAGTGACAGGATTGCGTCCAATACCTTCGCTGAATCTTTCATAGATCGTGGTGGTTGTACCAGAGATCACGGTCTCGGAAAGATCAGGTTCAATGTTCTGCACCAATCCCACACCGGGGAAGAGGCAACTGAGTCGTTCCATGGTTGTTTCTCCTTGATTAAGGTTATATGCGTTATTATCTTTGTGAATACTGACAAATTCATAGATGAGCTGCTCTAAAGCATCAGGGCTCATACATATCATATTCTTGGATGACGGTTCGACTGGTGTGTTGTTAGAGTTACAACCGATGTTACCAGATAACATGAGCATTAAGAGTATAATGATCATGAAAATAACGGCTGTTTCTATAACAATTTGACAGATACGATTTAGATTGATAGGTTTCATGTTTATTAGACCTTTCTTTTAGAATGCAATAGGTGACACTGGATTGGCTGGATTTAGCATGTTCTGTTGCATCACTTGAACAGCTGCTCCATTAATTACATTGCTGTTGTTGTAGTGTCTGACAGGTTCTTTAGCACGTACGTACATGACTTCACCGTTTACCACCCGTTCGACATACAACAGCCCATTGATGACGACTGTGTTGTTTTGTTGCTGTTGACGGTATTGATTGATACGTTCTTTACTTGGTATTGCATATACTTGCATCTCCTCACATTTACTGCATGTTGTACGTCGTTTACCATGGATGCACACGAATTCACAGATGCCGGGTCCTTCACATTGATACACTGATTGGTGTCTCGCCCAATGGTACTCCTTGTGCATCTTTCCGTCTATCATACATTTTGCGATGTTACAACCACCCAAGATTATGATTGGCAACGACAATAATAATACTATTAATTCCATAAGTTGTACTCCTCTTTGTTTTATGGGTTATAGTCTATATAGTTGTTTATATATGTAATAAAGGACCAGACTACCTTTCTCGGGTAGTCTGAGTCCGATGATACTTATTTACAGAACTATCAACATTACTATTCATAGTAATGTTGAAATATACGAGATACCCAACAAACATAAGGAATCATCATCATGGCATTCAAACAAAAGATACTTGAGATTAATCAAGAATTCAAAGATTGGTTAATGGCAACATTTGCACTTAAATCACATCCTCATGATTACATGACCAAAGCACAAGTTGAAGCATTGATTGCAAGTGCTGGTGGATCAGAACCTGACTACTCAAGGGCTTATACATTCTGGCAACAAGCAAGTTTGTGGGAGTTCAAATACAGAGTATTCAAAGTTAATGTACCAGGTTACATCATGTATAATCAGAGACGCGGTGCGCTCGACTCCGACCATGTGATATTTGTTGCATCACATCCCGGATATCATAACTTCATCAATAACAACACTATCAACAAATACACAACTCATAAACAAGAAGTTAGCGGTGTTACGATACCTACATATGCGAACTACAAAGCAGTATTTGGTGGCAATTCATTGCCAGGCGGTGATACATGGCAGAACTGTATCTATCCGATAACACCTGGTACATCGACATACATACATCCAGCCACTGATTATGTTAGCACATCAGGATACAATTACTATAGTTGGGTATTTATACCGTGTAAGAACGTTCCAACAAGTATAGCCAAATCGAATTACGTGACATGTGTTGGTATGTCAGCCAATTCTGGTTCTTATTACAGAGATCGTGAACGTGTTGCCATATCATCTGCCAATGTAACTCCAGCGTTCAGTGGCAATTGGAAAGATAACTTCAATGCCAGCTATGGGTTGAACACATCCAATATTAAATACATTGATACGGTGTTCATAAGGTCATCCAACTGGGGTTGGGATAATTACAACAGTGGTAACGATGGATCACTTGGCAGAAGGTTCTTCATGTTCGATGCATGTGCTACTGGTGCCAATAGAAGATGGCTTGCTTAC
>JAEIGA010005382.1_pt1 | contig 19584 bp, 10 predicted proteins | sample 9270691 | NCBI WGS metagenome assembly JAEIGA01 (sample SAMN17057246, study PRJNA624740) | gut metagenome | biome: biome; isolation source: fecal sample | host: Bos grunniens | place: China: Xizang | collected 2019 | reverse complement strand
GTAATAAGTAGCAAGGCATCAAAAATTCTAAACGAAATGTTAGAAAAGGTTGTGTCAGAAGGCTCTGGCAAGCAAGCGTATATAGAAGGTTATTCTGTTGCGGGCAAAACAGGGGTTTCGACTTATAGGATGACAGGAGTAAATTAAACAAGTATTATATACTATGTATATAATAAAAATAATTAAATATAAAATTTTGAGTATAAAAGTCGATGCAAATCGGCTTTTTTTTCATTTTAGGAGTAAATTATGAAATGTCTGTTCAAGTATAAATGGGTAAAGTTAAGAAGAGAGTTTTTACCGTCAGGAAAAGGTATTATGGGATATTGGGCAAGGCTTGCTGCACGTGTCGCTTTTAGAAAAGGAAATGCATTTTATTGCGGTCACACAAATGAGGTAGAAGTGGGTGAGTGGGTTGGAGGAATTGTAGGACTTAAAAGTATCCTTGGTGTTTCTAGTAGGCAAAAAGCTATAGAGATAATGGAGAAGCTTTCTGAACTTGGTTATATTGAATATGAGCTTGATGTCGAAACTAGAAAACTTAGTTATAAGATTTTGGATTATGTGTTTGAGTGTTCTGGAGCAGAATGCGAAAACGATAATGTGTATGCGACAAATGAATTTGGTTTTATTTGTGTTCCAAGAAATATTACTGAAAGACTTATTGAGAAAGGGTATGTATTTGAAGAATCTGACGCTTGGTTAGACCTTTGGATACATACCATTTTTAATGATAAAAAAAATTTTTTAACTTTTTTTGCTCCAAGTGTGACCTTTTCGCATTTTTTGTCGTTTTTGTCTTTAGAAGCTCTAAGTAAGCGTTGGGGCTGGGAGAAGACAAAGACATGGAGATTTTTCCAAAAAAACAAGGAGGTATATAAATTAATACGTCTACCTGGAACTTACGGTTGCTTAATTTACAACAAGCTTTATCCAGTAAATAAAGAGATTTTAATTCCTACGTCAGAGAAGATTGAAGAGGTATTAATAAAGACAAAAGAAATTTTTTATGAGACTGGAATTGATTGTAGACATTCTAATTTAGGTAAACTCATACACGAATATAGTGAGTTGTTAATTGAAAGGTATTTTCAGAAAGAAAATAGCGTTGCACTTTACGATTATAAAATACGCGCGTATATTTCTCCGTGTTGGAGTTTCTGTAATTGTTTTTATGACTGCAAAGATATTTTAGTATTTACAAAGATAGAGTTAAGAAAGAATAAAATACGTGGTCCATGTGAGCTTCTTGGATTTTCACGAAAAGGAGAATTTATGTTAAGAATTAAATGTATTCGAGAAGAGAACAATGTACGTGAGCCATCATTAAAAGAAGTGATGCAAGCAAGAGAGAAAGTTGTTAAGCGTGCTATGGGATGCTATAGGAGATTTTATTATGATCTCAAATTATCAATGGACACGCTATACAAGGAATATGGATTACCGAAAGAAATATCTTGTGATAAATTAATTGATTGGGAACCAACTGATAAGGCTTTACAATCTAGAGTTGAGTTAATTAGAAATAAGTATATCTTTTTGAAAACATTAAAAGAAGCAACGTATAAATTAGTTGATTATTCGGATAGAGGACAGGATATTCACTACATAATGAAGGCTTCATATCTCAATTGGAGGGGCATAACAACAGCGCAGATAGCCGAAGATTTGGGGTTGTCGGAAAGGACTTGCTATCGATTAAAGAAAATAGGGTTTAAATTGCTACTTAAAACTTTATGGGATGCGCCTATTATGCTTAATGATAAAAAGAACACGACCGTATCATTTTATGAGCTTTTTATGGAGGTGTACTATGGAAAAAAATTCAGATACTAATATTTTTGCTGAAAATAAAGATGAGATTAAAGAAATGGTGCAGTTATTTATTCGTTGTGGTTTAATTGAGGACGAAGCAATAGCTGAAGAAAAAATACGTAAGGCAAAAAGAAACAAAAACAAGAGAGTATATCACAACACAAAACTCATGTTAGAACAATATAGAAAACTTGCATGGGTGGTCAAGTCCTTCCCCGATGAAATATCAATGGAATTAAATGAGGAATTTGAAGAGATTGATAAATTAATAGAAAGACTTGATGTAGAAATGGCTTTTGGTAAAAAGAGAATTGAGCAAAGGGTAGAGGGTGTTGCTCAGGCTAGATTGATTCTTGAAAGAATTAATATAGCAGTCAATTCATTAAGAAAGTTTCATGAAGATGGAGAACTTTTATATCAGGTGATTTATCGTTCGTATATTATTCCAAAAAGAAAGCCCTTTCTTGATGTTGCAGGCGAATTGAATATATCCGAATCGCAATTTTATAGATTAAGAAGTAAAGCTTTTGGTTTATTATCCAATAGGTTATGGAGTGCTGGAAATAGAGAGTTTACTTTTTGGATAGAAATGTATTTAATTTTAACAACGTAGGAAAAACCTAATTTTGACGGTCGGTTTATGCTTGAAAAATTTTATCAAGTTTGATATAATATTAAGTACATAAATCGGCAGTCTACACAAGGCAGACTTGTCCAATGGATGAGTTTGCCTCTTTTTATGTAAAAAACAGGAGGAGTTAACATGAAAGAAAATTTATTATTTACGACAAGCAAATTAGACATGTTATTAGAAACTCTTCAGGAATTTAAAACAGAAGTACATACTGCCGATGATAAAGGTTATGATTTCTTAGATGACGGTCAGTATTTTATATCGGTAATAAATCCGGAAGGAACTAATAACTTAGCAGTGAAACTGGGTAATGGATTTACCTTGTTCTTTGGTGGTTGGTACCAAGAGTATCTTGCAAACGAGGACGGACTTAATAATCTTATTGAGAATATAAAAAACATTCTAAAAAACAATAGCTGCATCTACATACTTTCTACACCAGGTTCCACGAGATATGTGATAGGGGAAACTATATTTGTAGATGAGATGCAAAGCCGAAGTTTGAAAAATAAGATACTCTCAATTCCTGAATTCAAGAGGACGTCTCTTAGAAACGCCAAATTCAGAGTTGTATACTGGAATGCAAAGTATAATCGTGAAGTGTATTTTTAGCAAACGTGGCTCGAATATAAAAATGATTATAATGCAAAAGATGTCAACGGCGTATATTGAAAAGATATGCGCCATTTTTTATAAAGATTTTTAAATAAATTTTTATATATGACGGAAACTGTCATATTTACTTTGTTAAGATAAAATGAAGGAGAATTCAAATGGGTGTAACTAAAACTGATTTTATGAGAGGATTGCAGTGTCCAAGGATGTTGTGGCTTGATAAGCATCATCCCGAATTTAAGATTATTCCGCCAGAAGTACAAGAAAAGCTTGATGCTGGAAATGAGTTTGGCGATAAGGCGATGGGGATTTTTGGTCCTTATATAGAAGTCACTACGTACAAGGAAGATAGTGATAGACTTGATTATCAGCAAATGATTGAAAAGACTAAGGGTGCTATATCGTTAGGTGTTGAAGTTATTTGCGAAGCTGCTTTTACTTATTATGGTCATTATTGCGCAGTCGATATCTTAAAGAAGAATGGGGATGGTTACGATATATACGAAGTAAAGAACTCACCACAAGTTGAAGATATATTCGTTCAAGATATTGCATTTCAAAGATATCTTTTGAAAAAGTGTGGCGTTATCATCAAAAATTGCTATGTTATATATCACGGGCCAGATGAGAATAATCCTTTTGTAATTCAAGATGTTACAGAGCAAGCAACAAAATACTGGAGACAGGTTGATGATAACATCTGGATTCTTGGTAAGATAAAATTCCAAAAGGAAGAAGTGTTAAGAGAGGTTGGATGTCACTGCGAGACCCCTTATCGATGCTGGTATTGGGATTATTGTCACAAAAAATAATCTTTATTAGACGAAACTATCATAACAAAGCAGTAAAAAATCACAACATCTTGATATACTTTATCGTTAGGATGACCATATGTAATTGACTTATATTGTATCAAGTGCTATAATTATGTATATTGGGATTTTATTTATTTTAGGAGAACTAAAAAAATGAAGATTAGCTATAAGAAACTTTGGAAATTATTGATAGACCTTGATATGTCTAAAGCGGATTTAAGAAAGGCGTCAGGACTAGCTGCAGGCACAATGACTAAGCTTCGCAGGGATGAGGAAGTATCGCTATCTGCACTTATGAAAATATGCAAAGTTTGTAATTGTAATATAGGCGATGTATGTGATTTTATAGAAGTTGATACACAAGAGGAATGATTTCTTAAAAGGTGAAAAACAATGGCTAAAATTTTAGATAAAAAAAGTGACAAATACGTTGGCGAGGCAAGGGTTTATGATTGCCTTGAAAGAAATCTTCCCGATACTGTAATAGGGTATTACAATAGGGAGATAAACGGACACGAGTTTGATTTTTGTATTTTAATTAAAAATCTTGGTCTAATGATAATTGAAGTAAAGGGATGGATGCCAGAACATGTTGTATCGGTAAAATCTCCAGATGAAATTCAATTAAAAGATTATGATAAACTTGTATCATCACCAAAGAAGCAGGCAAATGGTTATAGATTTGCCTTATTGAACATGCTTAATTCTCGCTATGGTATTAATCCCGTTGTCGTAAGCGCTGTTGCTTATCCGTTTATATCAGAGGAGGAATATAAAAGGCTTGGATTAAATATTGTATCAGAACCGGAAGTAACTTTATTTACTGAAGATTTAGAAAACAAAGATAAACTTGCTGCTAAGTTAGGCATGATATTTAAGCAGAATAAGGTACAACACGCAGATAAAACATCAGGTGTTGTATATGATACGATACGAAAGCATTTTGAGGCAACGTCATCAATTGTAACTGATACAATTGAAAATAACTATTCCGAACTTAGAATATATTCTCAAAGATTAACATTTTCAGATATTGAAAATATCTTAAAAAATTATACGTTGGGTGTTAAACAAAGTGTATTTGTAAAATCTAAAGAGGAATTAGAAGCGTTAGCAGAAAATATAAATAAATATTTTGTTGCGAATAATATTTCCTATAAAGGGAATCAGTTGTTATTAAATGTTTCAAATTCGTCTCCGGTAAAGGTTAAAGGAAATAAGGTTTTAATTTTTAACTTTGAGGCGAGCTGTTATGAAAATATCGACGATAGTTTTAATGAAAATATTACAATAATAAATGGCTGTATACCCAACGATATCCTTGACAAAGTAAAACTTCTCGCAAAGAAAACAAATTTTAACTTGCAGCAGTATTTTGTAGAACATGCTCCTTGTGATAAACATATTCAGGTTAGAGCAGGTGCGGGCACAGGAAAAACGTATTCAATGATATCTAGAATTTCCTATATTTGTAGTTCTGTATCTAGATCTAATGTTTTAAGTGTGTCAGATGAAATTGCTATGCTTACGTTCACGGACGATGCAGCAATTAATATGCGAAATAGATTAAAAGTTCAATTTAGAAATTATTTTGTATTAACGAGAGATAAGCATTATTTAGAGATGATTTCTAATATTGAAAGAATGAGAATCTCGACTATACATAGTTTTGCAAAAGAGATAATTCAAAGAACATCTATTCCTCTTGGGATAGGTACTGATTTTGCTACGGTAAGCGGTAATTATCAACGAAGACAAATATTACGTAGACATCTTAGTAGCTATTTTGAAAGAAAAATAGAAGAAGATCCAGGCTTTGTATATCGTGTAAAAATTAGTTTGTACGACGTCGAAAGATACATGATGGATTTTATTGATAAGTGCTATAACAAGGGTGTTGATTTAAGAACGATTGATTCTAAGATGCTTGGCGCTGAAATATCTGGTGCGGAATACCTTAAAGAAATTATCTTAGATGTTGTAAAAAATGCGGAAATTGAGTATTCGCAATTCTTATTGGATAATAATCTTGTTGCATTATCGGAGTATATGATTTACTTAAATAAATGCATCAAGGATGAGTCGTTTAATCCAAGATTATATCATTACAAATATTTATTCATTGATGAGTTCCAGGATGTAGACGACGCCCAAATAAGTATATTCAAGGCAATGATGGATAAAATAAAATTTAAGTATTTTATCGTAGGAGATTTGAAGCAAAGTATATATAGATTTAGGGGCGCAACGATGGACGCATTCACAAAGATGGGATGCGATACAAATGAATGGATAAAGTTTTCGTTGAACACAAATTATCGCTCTGATAAAAGATTGTTGCAAGAATATGATTCGTTGTTTGCCGATTTGGGTACTCAACATTTGATTCCTTATGGTGAATCTGATTCGCTTGTTGGAATAAAGCAAAGTGATGAGACGTTTGATAGATTTTTAGAAAAGGTAGAGTATGAAGCTACGGATGAAAATAAGGACGATCTATACGATAAGCTTTTCGATAAGGTCAAGGATAGAATAAAGGAATTAGAAGAAATAAGCAAAAGCAAGAATCTGTCTGAATCTGAAAAAACAATTGCTATACTGGTTCGTAAAAATTATGAAGTAGGTGAAATATTAAAACGTGGCAGGGATAAAGGGGTATTAGTAGAAAGCGATAAGAATACTAACCTTTATAAATTACAATCAACTATTGATTTATGTAAATTGACATCTGCTTTATGTAATCCATACAACGTTATCTATTTGTACGACTTTATTTATTCTAACAATATCAATATTAAATTTTCTCCGTTAAATTTGGTAAGCAAATCGGAGGAAGAAAAGCTTGAAGTTTTAATTGATTGCTTGAACTTGTTTTTTAAGGAAGTAATGAATAAAACTTGGGCTGAAGTAGTGGAGGATGTTCAGAAGAATCCTACTTTACAGGTATTACGTGAAATATATAACGCAACTAAGCCTTGGAAGAACTACTCAACATCGATAGAAAAACAAACGTATTATAGAATAAATTACGAACTTATTTTTGAATCTTTAGCTAGATTAAATAAGAGAAATTATTTAACGTTAGAATCAATAAACGAATCACTTATTATTTCAATCACAACTGGTCAAGAAGCAAAATCGAGAGACGTTATTGAAGAGAATAATCGTGTAAGAGTTATATGTATTACCGTACACGCATCTAAAGGTCTTGAATATGACACAGTTATTTTGCCTTATACACAGAATGCGATAAACGAAATCAAGAAGGATACAATAGAACTTTCGTGTACAGAAAACGAGATAGGGTATTGCTTTAATTTTAGGGTTGAACGATATGCGAATGAGTTTTTTGATACAAAATACGAAATTTCAGAAATCAAGAAAGAAGAATCACGTATTTTATATGTTGCATTGACTCGTGCAATAAATAGATGTATATGGTTTGGCAAGAAGGATAATGGCAAATACAATTGGAACAGATTGTTGGAAGGAGCAGAATTATGTCAATAAAAATTTATACATATACTAATCCATACACGCTAGAGGAAGAGGAATTTTGGGATGATATAAGATGTTGTCCTCAATTTTGTGTTTCACAAACCTTAGTAAATGGATTTAGAGGGACATATGATTGTTTTAATGAAAACTTAAACATAACAACAATCAAAAATTTAATTAATTTGCTCTATAAACAGTGGGATGATTTCGGTACGAAAATCAAACAGATGATTGAAGTTGATAATGCAATAGGAATGTTGCAAATCGAGGGTGATCATGTAGACAGTGTTAGAAAATCCTTATATAACAATGCAAAGAATATTGCTAATAGTTTAAGAATTTTAGCAGAGTTAAATCTCAATCCTTTTGATTTTAAGACAGACAATATAAATATTGACCAAAAGTATTTAGTAGATATTTATAAAATAATTTATTCAAACCCTCATTCTAGTTTTACATTCAAGAGAGTGTCTGACAATGAGTCTATTAATAATGCGATAAAGCAGTCGTTAATAGATGCTGCTGGTGTAAAGAAGCAAGATAAAATCCCGTTTGATAAATTAGATTTTAATACCGTCGTGATAAATGGAGTGCATCAATTTTCACCGGCAATGTTATGCGCAATTGAAGACATTGCAAAGGTAAAGAATGTTGTTTTAATTTTTAATTACCAAAAGCAATATCAAAAGGTTTATCAAACATGGCTTGATATATATTCGTTGTTTAATACCAACATCAAATTTAGTAGCAACGAAGAGTTCGAACCTAATGCTTTATTGGGGGACTCTTATAAATCGAATATGTTGGCAGACTGTATTGGTAAGATGTCTGACTGTAAATATAATGAGAAAAATGAAGAGATAGATTCGTTTGAAGTTATTGAGTTTGAAAACAATACGGAATTCGCTAACTATGTTGCTCAAATATATGAAGAAGCCCGTAAGAAGAAGCGCGCGGATAGTAATCCATATCGCTCACCATTGAGATATATGGAAGAGCAATTCTATTCTGCTTCTCCAAAGGTCAATGATATATTAAGGGCATATTTCCCGGAACAGTTTGAACAACGTCATTTCTTGGATTATCCGATTGGTCACTTTTTCATTGCTACAATGAACATGTGGGATAGTGAAAATGAAGTTGTTGTTGTAAACAATTTCTCGGATATAAAAGAGTGTTTAACTGCCGGTATTTTAACTGAAACAAAACAAGGACTTCTTATAAACACCTTCAACCAAATTTTACCATACATTGAGGATTTGAAGGATTATAATAAAATTATTTCAAGACTTAAAGAACTTAAGAAGAACCTTGCAGTAGTTTACGACAAGAAGAAAAAGGTAGGATACTTTAATGTGTCCGCTACAAATTTGGCTGAGTTAATACAAGCATTATTAGACTTAAGAGATATTGTAGATTCTTTTTATCGTGACTTTAAGAATGGTGAAGATAACTTTAGACATTTCTATGAGAAAGTTAAAAAGTTCATTATGTCTAAAGTTAATAACAACTCTGAATTTGATAATGAGATAATAGGGGTGATGCGTAACCTTCTTGATAGAATGGGGGATACAGATATCCCGAACTCAGGCTCATTTATTACGTTACGTCAAACATTAAGTTACTATTTAAGTCAAGATGAAAATATAAATCACGGGGCAAAGTGGATTGTAAGAGGGTTCGAACAAATAGATGGTGATATATTAAAGAGTGATGATAAAAACGATAATGCAATATATCATTTTTGCTGTTTGTCGGATAAGGATATTTGCGCAAACAAAGACGAACATTTGTCTTGGCCACTTGATGTAAGTTTCTTTAACTATATTCAAATTCCTTTGGATTGGAAATATCAATTGTATGTAAAAGCCAAAACGGAATATCATAATTTTAATAGATATGCTTTAATATACGGATTGGAATTTTGCCGAAACAAATGTAAACTTAGTTATGTAAAAACCGAAAATGATAAAGAAAATGATTTATATCATATTTTATCAATGCTTGGAATCAAGGTTCGTAAATTTAGCATATATGATAAATCAGGATTCTTGCCCAATATTGTGTATCCAAAGAATGCAGAATTTGATTTGAAGAAATATGTTATGTCGTTTGATGAATTATCTAGAATCAAAATTTCGTTGTGTCCTTATAAGTTTGGCGTAGAAAATATTGCACAGAATGATACCGTTTTTAGAGACAGATTTTTGATACACATGTATATGAGAATCTTAATAAAAAATATGGTACTTGAAAGCATGCAAGGGAAACCCTTTAATGAGAAAAGCGTAAGGGATGCAATTAAAGAAAATTTTGATAAGATTGACAATAAATTTAGGTTATGTACTAAGTTGGAAGAAGCACAATTAACAGCTCAAGTTTATAAGGATGTTGTAACACCATTTTACATAAAGAATAATATGTTTAAAGTGCTTTCAGCTGTTGAGAAGAGGAAACTTATAAAAGATGAACATCTTTTAGATTATAAGGCGGAAAAAGATTTAGAACTCTTAAAACCCGAACAGGTTGAGGCTATTTTATCTTTTAACAATTGGTCTTATAATTTAAGTCCATATTGCAAATATTGTGCAAGCAAGGATGTGTGTTTAGAAAATAAAAATAACTAAGGAAGTATAGTCATGATAAAAGTAGGAATGCTAGTTAGATGTCCAGTAGATGAGGAAAATATGAGATTCCCTCGTTCTTTTGCTATGGGAAAAATTGAAGCTATAGATGAGATTTCCGAAAAAGCGAAGGTTATCTTTATGGATACTAATGGTGTTTCTGTGTATCATGAGAAACCTAAAGATATAGAAATAGAGATGTCTAGGCTCGTGCATTGTAAGGTAAAAAAAGGAGCACTTGCTACATATAAAAGAAGGAAAGTTGTAGTATGTGCTGGCGACCTTAATAAAAATGATGAATTTCGTTATTATTATGTAAAAGATGAAGATGGCTCTATTTCTTATGTGTGCGAGTCTGAGTTAATGGTTTCGTATAATGATTTTATTATAGGACCATTACTTCAACTTAAAACCTATGAGTTTCAGAATCCAAGATGGTTTACAGGGAGATGTGTTGTAAGTAAGACAATGAATTATATCGAAAATTCATTGTATGGCTTTAAGGAATTAGCTGGTTGTAAAATATTTTTGAAACCTCATCAACTTAAAACCGTAATGAGATGCTTGCAGGCGCCCAAATGCAGGTATATGTTAGCCGATGAAGTAGGTCTTGGTAAAACAGTAGAAGCACTATCGATATTAAAAATTTATGTAAAAGATAATAAAAATAAAAAGATTTTAATTGCGGTTCCGGATGCTCTTGTTGAGCAATGGAAAAACGAATTAGCATTCAAGTTTAAATTGTTTGAAGGAGAAAATATAAATTCAAATATTATTGATTTGGTGCCTATGTCAAATATCGAATCGTGTTTATTCAATTCGTATGATTTCGTTATCTTTGATGAGGTACATAGATGTCTAAAAGATAGAATATCATATCAAAGAGTGCTTCAAATCAGCAAGCAGTGCGATAACATTTTAATGTTAAGTGCAACCCCGTTACAAAAGCGCGACGAGGAGTTCTTGCGTTTGTTATGCCTAATACAACCTGAAAAATACGAAAAAATGGGAAAGGAACGATTCCAGGTTTTATTAGAGCAGCAAAATAAGATTATAAGAAAAATATTTAATGCGCTTGACGAACTTGGTGCATTAAATGAAGCTCTTGTGGATTCAAACAATGAAAAGAATGAAGAAACAGAGGAAATATTTGAGGCAGTATTTGAAGAACTTTCTGATGTGTCAAAATTAATACAAGATGATAGATTCAATACGCTTTTGAAAAATATAAACTACGATGATGAAGACTGTGGTATATCGGAATTTCAAAATATAATTGCATACGTTTGTGAAAATTTCCAATTAGAAAAGTCAATTATTCGAAATAGAAGACAAAAAGTAAATTCGAGTGAGGATACTAAAGGCGTAGAAAGAAAGCTTATTGATTTATCTTATGAAGCAGATTGCGATGATAATATTGACGAGTGGAATGCATATACGGCTTTCGCTGAATGGTTAGAAAATGTATATGGCGGAGAATTAGACTATTATACTGATATAATTCCAGTTGTACATTCGCTATTTAGCTCGGCGCAGGCATTCAATGCGCAATTAGTAAAGTTGGAAGAAAAAACTAATATTCCTTATGAACTAAAATCAGTAGCAAATAGATATGCAATGTACGAGCGTAATCTCTTGGACGAACTTAATGCGCTCAAACAAGGTACAAAGCTTTGTAATATACTTGATTTTATAAAATCGTCAGTTGACGAAGGGAAAGTTATTCTTTTCACTGATTTTAAAGAAACGTTTGATTTGTACAAGGAAATTTTAATAAAGGTGTTTGGTGTAGACAAGTGTTGTTTCTTTAGCAAAGAAATGAATACGGATGACCTTGAATTAAATGCGTATAGATTTCAAACGGAAGAACATAGAAGAATATTGTTGTCTGATGCGTCTGGTGGTGAGGGACGTAACTTTCAGCATGTAGATTATTTGATTCATATTGATATTCCTTGGAATGCCAATGATATAGAACAACGTATCGGTAGATTAGACCGTATTGGTAGAGATTCTTCAAAAGACGTTGTATCGGTTGTTGCATATGGGAAAGAAACTGTAGAAGAAAATCTTTTTGAACTCTGGAATAATGGATTAAATTTATTTACAAAAGCTCAAAGCGGATTGGAAATTATTATGGGAGATATTGAAGATGCTCTTATTAATTGTTTGAAACAATCTTTTAAGTTTGGGTTAGTTCAAGCCAATAATGAACTTGCGGATTTAATTAAACAGCAACTTGATACTCTTAAAAAAGAACAAGTTTATGATATAGCAGCTTATCAATTTAAAGCAATTAATAAAATGCTTGATGAGACAGTTGAAAAATACACCAAAAATGAAACAAATCTTTTTGGTGAAGCAATGATGAGTTGGGCAGGTTTGGCTGGCTTTCATGGTAAGGAAGACGGAGAGAATGTTGTAGCCTTTTCTAAAAATTCAATAGTATGGCAGTCATTAGTTAACACCTTGTTTATGCCACCTGATATGAAGGCTATCATTGAGAACAAGTTGAATCAATTGAGAAACAGAGTTCGTATTCTTAATAACGAAAGAATAATCCATGGAGATAATTCCTATATTAGAGGAACATTTAATAGAAATAAAGCTCTTCAAAATGACTACTTAAATTTCTTTGCACCAGGGGATGATATTTTTGATTCTATAACAGAAAATGCTTTAGGTTCATATAAAGGAACTTGTTGTTGTTTTTCGTGTAAGTCAAATATCAATTGGAAAGGTTTTGTTTTTACGTGGAAGCTCGAAGTAGATGATAAAATAATTTATGCCAATAAACTTAGCGAACATTTAATCAATCAGTATAAGGGTTACCTTCCTTCAGAACAGATAATTACTGTGTTTGATGACTCGGATTCGGATATAGAGGAAAGTAAGATTGTATCTGAGTTTGTTTCTATTGTTCAAAATCCCAAAGGAGCGTCAATTAAACATCTTGGTAAAAGAGATGGTGCTAATCCACCTATAGCTAATTTCATCAAGGCGTATCCACCAAAGGCAAAATGGTATCCATTGGTTGACATGGCTCATAAGCAGGCAAGAGGAAAAGCAATAGAAAAGTCGGAAACAAAAAAGAAGACACTTTTGAACGCATTGTATAATGAACTAGTTTCCACATTAAGTGCGCAAAAGGCTTCTGCAATTTTCTTCGATAAAAATGAAGATATAGAAACACAAAAAAAGCAAAATGAAATAATTTACAAAATGATAGCAAATGCTAGCATAACACTTGATTCAGTGTGCTATGTGGTGATGAGAAATGAGCAGTAAAATAACAAAACAAATCGAAGACATTTTAAAAAGCGGTAATCCTTTAAGTGTTTGTATTGAAAAAGTTAGGAATTTAAGTTGCCTAGAAGTCGAAAAAAATTCGGCAATTAGGTTGATTAAATCATGGTTTTTGGTCAAAACAAACAAGAAGTTTACATGTGATTTTGAAATAGCTTTAAGAGATTATTTGATGCTTACAAAAGAAACTCTTAATATTGACTATCAATTGTCGGAGTTCGGTAAATCAATAGGATTACATACTGGAAACGATGGTTTATGGGTATTACAATCATATCCTAATTATGTAATATCTAATTTTGCTATGAAGGCAGCTACGGCGGAACCTGTTCCTCATCACGTAGATAAAAACTGTTATTTATCTACAAATACTTATATAAAAAGTTTAACGGGGTTTAGCAGTTTTAAGTCGGAAGAACAAAAGTTGTGTGTTATGGGTTCTTTGCGTGCTCCGGCTGGTAGCAGTGTATTGGTATCAATGTCTACAGGTGGGGGGAAGAGTTTAATTACTCAAACGGTAGCCTTTCAAGAATCGGGATTAACCATTGTTATTGTTCCCACTGTTTCGTTAATGATTGACCAAGCTGAAAATGCACGTGAAATAATTTCTCAGCACAAAGACGAAATTGAAATTTATAATTCAAGCACAGATTTCGCAAAAATTAAGAAAGGCTTATTAACGAAAAAAATCAAGTTATTATTTCTATCTCCAGAGGCATTAATAAAAAATAAATCTTTAGAGAGCGTTGTTAAACAACTTAATGCTGAAGGATGGTTAAAAAATATAATTGTTGATGAAGCGCACGTTATATTTGAATGGGGCGATTCTTTTAGATTGGATTTTCAGTGCGTTGACGTGCTGAGAAGAAATCTCTATTCTGAGAATGACAAGTTGAGAACATTCTTACTTTCTGCAACGTTCAATCAAAATAATGCTAGACTTCTTAAAGAATTTTATTCAGTTAATGACAATTGGATAGAATTAAGATGCGATTCTTTGCGTAGGGAGATTAGATATAACTTTATTAAAGCTAATTCGTTCTTCGATAAGGATGAAAAAACAATTCAATTAATCAAACTACTTCCTCATCCGATGATCGTTTATGTCGATAGACCAGATGAGGCAAAAAGAGTTAAGGAATTGCTTGAAACTCAAGGAATTTTTAATACCAATATTTTTACAGGTGAAACGTCGTCAAAAGATAGAGAGTTATTAATCCAAAAATGGAAAAATAACGATTTCCAAATTATGATAGCAACCTGTGCTTTCGGCGTAGGTGTAGATAAAAAAGATGTAAGAACCGTTCTTCATTTATATATGCCAGATAATATTAACAAATACTATCAAGAGGCTGGAAGAGGTGGTAGAGATGGGAATTCATCATTGAGTGTTATTTTATATGTTAAAGAAGATGAAACTGGCGCATTCAGTTTTATTAGAAGAAAAGTTTTAACAACTGATAAGATTAAAGGTAGATGGTTCAGTATGTTAAACGGTGTTACATCAAAAAAACACGGGGATGGCACTGTTACCTTAGACACTTCAATTAAGCCTAATTACAATGAACAAGATGAACTTATAACGAACCTAAATTCAAGGGACATAGATTGGAACGTGTATGTTTTGTTGTTTATGAAAAGGCATAATTTAATAGAAATAGAAGCGGTTGAGTATTTCGAAAACAATTATCATATATTAGTTAGATTGAAAGATAAAAACCTATTTAAGGAAAATCAAGCTATAATAGATACTATTACCTTATATCGTGAACATGAATGGGCTGATACCGAAAAAGCATACAAGGATATGATAAAGTTCCTATCCAAAAGCAATACACAATGTGTTAGCGATATACTTATTGAGCAGTATTCACTCATACCGTATGAATATTGCAGTGGGTGTAATTCGCATACCGACCATATTGTAAAAGGAGCATATAATGGTCTTCCATTAGTTAGTTCAAATTCGTTAAAGTATGATTTGAACGATAAGTATGATATAGATACAAGTCTACTGATTATAAGGACAAATGATTTTGATTCTCTTGAAAGTAAACTAATGGATAAAGGTTTAAAAACGCTAGTTGTAGAGGATGATAGAAAACCTCAATTTACGTGCCAAGAATTGTCTGACTGCATTGTTTTTAGTATGGACGAATTTAGGAAGATTGTAAATGGAAATGAATTTTTCATGTCAAAAACAATTCTTATAGAATGTCCTAGTGAGGAAAGTCAAATCATACGAGTATTGCAGATGATTGATAGGATCCGTTCAAAGAGTACAATAAAAACTATATTAGCTACTAAAGAAAATTATTATATACCAACGTTCAATAAAATGCTTTACGAGATTGTTGAATCTTCGTACACCGAAGATTATATGTTTAATTAAAGGAGTATGTTATGTTTAAAGATGGAATAATGCCAGAAGCACTTCCTGAGAGAGTATTTCAAATGTGCAAGATATTATCAAACAAGGATGTAAAGAATGAAGACTTGCGTGATTATTTAGAACCGGCGGCTTTAAATACAGACAGGTCTTATTATGGTAAGGTTAAAGCTGCAGCCATTGATTTAGGATTAGTTAAGGAAACTGAAGATAAAAAGTTGCAGTATATCGCTGACAAAAAATTTGTTTCTTCAATTGATAACTTTAGATTGTATTGCAATTCAGTTATTTGGAAGGATCGAGAATCACTGTTTTATAAAATGGTTGTGGCGTTTTTATTCTCTCAAGATGAGTTTTTGAAGTATAGCAATGTGAATGCTCCAAACGTTATTCAACAAATTCAAACAGAGTGCAAAGATAATAACGCAGATATTAAAAGGATGAGAGGTATAAGATTTTGGTTGGAATTCTTGGGGTTAGGTTATATTCAAGAAAACCAATATATATACTTCCTTCCTAATATGTATATCGCCTTAAAAGACTTTATTAAGTGTTCTTCTTTAGAAAAGAAAAGAGAATATTCAGTAAGAGAATTTGTTACGATAATTCAAGAAGTTTCTAATGTTGCATTTGAAAAGATGGGCAATTCTCTAAACCTGAATTTCGCGTTTTCAAATGCATTGCGTATGATGCATGATAGGGGCGAAATTGAATTAAAGAAGAATCTCGATAGTAAAGAAACTTGGAGTATGTTTAAGTCCGACGTACATAACTTTGGTAATAGTGTGACTCATATCGTTTACAAGGGGATAAAGTAATATGAATATACAAATTGCGAAAAATAGAATCTACCAAGTAATTAACGTAGATTCAATTAACAATGAAGAATATGATTTCATGGCGACGCATATTCCCTTTAAGAAAATAGTTTTTCAAGGTGGGGTATTACTTGATAAAAACCAAGAAAATATTGTAAAGAAGGAAATACTTCCTGAAACAGATGTTTTCTATAAATTGTTTGAAGATGATGCTGTAAGAGATAAACATCAACTGATTATTGTAAATGGTTCTAGTGGTTCTGGTAAATCGCACTTTATTAGATGGGTGTATACTAATTTATTGGCAAAAAAGTTCAATAATGGTGAAGACGAAGTTTTACTAATAAATAGAAGTGACAATACCTTAAAGGGAACGATAAAACAACTTCTTGGAATAGAGGCTGTAAAAAACTTAAGAAATAGAGACATTTACGAAAGGCTTGTTAAGGCAAATACCACTATTAGCGATGTAAAATTTAAGGAGGAAATCTTCGCAAAGTTTATTGTAGAAATAAACGTAAGCGATGATGAGTTTTTAACATCTTTAGCAAAGAAAAGGCTGGTTGCATTACTTAATAATGATTTATTTAAATCAGAAATGATGAAGCCGGATGGTCCTATTGAAAGAATATTTAGTAAGATTTCGGCATCAAATGTATCCAACATAGATATAATAGCTGAATTTAAGAAAGAAGACTTTATAATTACTACAGATTTCTTTGATGAGATGAAAGATACGGCAGATAATAGTGCTGTAAGTATGGCGAAAAAGCTTGTATCGGATGATTGTGACGATGAACTTTTAAGTAAAATCGTTAATTTCATGAATTCGAAAGTTGATGACGTTATTCAAAGTTGCGCAGGCATCGAACCGGGAGATTTTCAACAAATCTTTAAGGAAATAAGGCAAGAGTTATACAAGCAAGGTAAAAATCTTATCTTGTTAATTGAAGATATAACGTCTTTTACTGGTGTCAACCAGGCTTTACTCAATGTTTTGGTAACTGAGCACACAGGTCTTAATGCATCAGATAAACTTTGTAAGCTTGTCTCTGTTGTAGGTGCAACTAAACAATATTATGATACGTTTAGAGATAATTATAAAGATAGAATTACGGCTCAAATAACTATTGAGGACGGTAGTTTAGGGCAAAATAAAAATGACTTATTTTTGTTTTTTGCAAAGTATTTGAACGCAGTATCTCTCTTGGAAAAAGATTTCAAAGAATGGTATGTTAACACTGGTGCAGATGAGGCGCAAATTCCAGTTCACGTTCCAGATGTAGCATCGTGGGAAACCGTTCAATACAGTGGCAATAATCTTTCTTTGTACCCGTTCACAAAGAAGGCGATTGAAAATTTATATGCTTATATGAACGTCCACCAAACTCCAAGATATATTCTTTTAGAAATTATCAAACCTGCTATTGTGGAACTTATTACAGATAAATCAAAGTTTATTACTTATTTAGTAAAAAGGAATAAGCCTGATTTGGGTGATGCTGTGTTAAAAATATCGGCAATAGTAAACACCTTGAAAATTGACAATAGAGAAGAATATAAAGAAAGAGCTATTGCATTAATAAGTTTTTGGGGTAATGGAGAACTTAAAAAAGTCGGTAATAAAATCGCTGGTATATCTAAGGATATATTTATCGAATTTGGTTTTAGTGATCTCTGGAATTCATTAATAAATACAATTGATGAAGGGGTAGAGGGTGTAGAACACATAGATTCACCAGAAGCAGTGAATGTACCAGAAAAACCGGTTGTTGTACAAACGAACAAGGCTTTTGAGAAGTTTAAGAGCATGCTGGATAATTGGTACTATAAAAAAGCTGTTTTCGTTGAACCAAGAGCAATAAAAGAAGAATTGAGTGATTTTATTTACAATACCATTAATTGGCAACAATACGGTATTCCAAAAAATAGAATTAAAACTATATGGGAATCTGGATTTAAGTCAAAAATGATATCCTTTGAAAGACAAGAAAAAGGTGCTGAAGATGGCTTAATTCGTTTGGATGACAGTATGGAGACCTATACGGTTTTACGTTCAATAGGTCAATGGATTTATTTGGGTGGTAAAAAAAGCTGGGATTTTGACGGTGCATATAATGCTGTTTTTATTCTTACAAACTGGCTTGAATCAAGAAAGAAGGAAATTATATCTATAGTAAAGGATTATAAAGATGATGATGTACCAAACTATGTAAAGCTGTCGTTGGTCTCACTTGTTTATGAAAAAATATTAAAGAAACAAATCAATTATGATAAAGTTGAAGAAATTACTATTCAAGATATAATTTCAAGTCCAGCACAAACAAATATTGGTATATCTAAAAATGAAAAATGGAATAAATTGCTTGAGTTTACTAAAAGTAGCGCTATAAACGTTTATAATATTGTTACCGAATATTTTAACATTAGTCAGGGTGAAGGACAGGGTAAGAAATTTTTAGATTATTATTTATTAGAAAAAACATTAAATAATATCAAAAAATCAAAATTTGTTCTTCCTGAAGAATGCTTTGAACGTAGCAAGTATGTTCGTGAAAGAGATATTTTAGACTATTACTTAAAGTTAATTAAATTTATTCCTGCAATCGTGTCGGATGAAGAAATTCTTATTAATGATACGATTGGAAATATTTACAAGATGTTTGATTTGGAGCTTTCGGATGAAATATCAACTACTGACTTAAAAGAATTATTGGATGAGGTTACAGATTTTTATAAAAAGGCAGAACAAAATGGTTTCTTGCTGAATCAAAAAGTATCGGTGACTGAAAATTATAAGAAGGAAGCTGCAAATATCTCTAAAAACATATTTAAGCTTATGAAAAAAGAGCAAGCATCAGATATGGAAAAACTTTTAGGGTATTCTTGTAGCGATGTTGACTTGCTAATTGATTTTAGTGGTTTCTTGAATAATATAAACCAAGACGTTGAAAGGCTTCACCCGCAACTTGAAAGCGAGATGGATGCATTAACGAAGCAAGGTAGATGGGTTGAAGATGATCCACGTTTTGCGCAAAATGAAGTTATAAAAAATATGTGTGTTGAAGTG
>JAEIGA010005381.1_pt1 | contig 19585 bp, 14 predicted proteins | sample 9270691 | NCBI WGS metagenome assembly JAEIGA01 (sample SAMN17057246, study PRJNA624740) | gut metagenome | biome: biome; isolation source: fecal sample | host: Bos grunniens | place: China: Xizang | collected 2019 | reverse complement strand
GCTACTATAAAGAAAATAGGAACCTACGCAAGAGAAGATATAGAAAAGCTACTTGACACAAGGGTGTTCCTTGACCTTTACGTAAGGGTAAAGGAAAATTGGCGGGAGAGCGACTTCAACATAGCGAATTTAGGCTATAAAGAGGAATAATATGCTGACAGAGGTTACGGGGCTTGTAATTAAGAGCGCCGATATAGGCGAGTCGGACAGGCTTATAACAGTCTACACAAAGGAAGAGGGAGTCATTAGCGCCCTTGTAAAGGGGGCAAAGTCGCTTAAAAACAAAAATATGGCGGCGACCCAGCTATTCTGTTACAGCTCCTTTGTTTTATACAAGAAAAACGATAAATTCTGGGTAAGAGAGTCTGAGCTTATAGAAAGCTTCTTCGGAATACGTTCGTCTATTGAGGCGCTTAGCCTCGGTGGATACATTCTTGAGGTTCTCTCTGAGGTCGGAACGGCAGCTGCTGAGGAGGAGCTTTTGCGTCTTGCCCTCAATTCTCTTTATGCCCTTGCCGAGTGTAAAAGCTCTCACGATAAGGTCAAAGCGGCGTTTGAGATAAGGAGCATGGCTATTATCGGCTATATGCCTGACGTTCTCACCTGTCGTGATTGCGGTGAGCGGAGCGGGGAATTCTTCTTTGATATAATGAGCGGAAATATACAGTGCTTCTCCTGTCATGAGAAGGAAGGGCGGAGTGGCGCCCCCGAGATATATGACAGCTCGGAGAGCAGAATAATAAGAATTATAACCGAGGGAGCAAAGATAGCTATGGGCTATTGCGCTCACTGTCCTATGGAAAGGCTTTTCGCCTTTTCTCTTCCCGATGGAGATATGGAAAACTTTTGCGCCGCTGCCGAGGATTATCTTGTGAACCAGCTTGAGCGCTCCTTTAAATCACTGGAATTTTACAAAGAGGTTATTCGCTGATGCATTTTACCACCAAAACTCTTACGACTCTTGAATTTGATAAAATAAGAGCGGCGCTTGCGGAGGTTGCTCCCACAGAAGGGGCAGCAGCGCTTGCGCTTACGGTTATGCCTACCGACGACTACGATACCGTTGTTGCCCGTCAGCGCAGAACAGACGATGCAAAAAGACTTATCAGCTCTAAAGGCTATCCATCATTCAGCGCTCCCGATTCGGTTGTTGGAGCGGCTGAGAGAGCCTATAAGGGCGCAGTCCTTTCACCGAAGGAGCTGCTTGACGTGGCATCTCTTTTATTCTCTGCAAGGCAATTGATAGATTATATCAAGTGCGACAGGCTTTTCGACACAACTATTGATGAGCTTTTTGACAGGCTTATGACCTCAAGAGGTCTTGAAGACAGAATCAGAAAAGCGATAATTTCCGAGGAGCTTATTGCGGACGAGGCAAGTCCCAAGCTTTCTGATATAAGGCGCAGAGCAAGAATTACCAACAATAAAATCAAGGAAACCCTTCAAAGCTATATCGGCGGAAACCGACTTAAATATTTGCAGGAAAATATAGTTACAATGCGAAACGGCAGATATGTCGTTCCCGTAAAGGCGGAATACCGTAACGAGTTGAAGGGTCTCGTGCACGATACGTCCTCAACGGGAGCCACCCTCTTCGTTGAGCCTATGGCTGTGGTAGATGCGAACAACGAGCTGAAAAGCCTTGCTGCGGAGGAGAAATACGAAATAGAAAGAATTCTTTCTGAGCTTTCCGTCCTCGTTGCGGAGGCATCCTCGGTTATAACGCTGAATTATCATAATATAACCGAAATTGCGTTTATATTCGCCTGCGCATCCCTTGCAATATCAATGAATGCAAATATGCCCCTGATAACGAAAAAAAGAGCGGTTAACCTGAAGCGCGCAAGGCATCCGCTTCTTGATAAGGCAACCGTCGTGCCTATTGATATAGCGATAGGCGGTGGGGTTGATACCCTGGTTATTACAGGACCTAACACAGGCGGAAAAACCGTAAGCTTGAAAACCGTAGGGCTGCTTACCGTTATGGCGCAGTCGGGGCTTCAGATACCCGCACTTGAAAGTTCAGAAATAGGTGTTTTCGATTCCGTGCTCGTTGATATAGGTGACGAGCAGAGCATTGAAGCCTCGCTCTCAACCTTCTCCTCCCATATGGTGAACGTGGTTGATATATTATCCAGAATTGGCGAACGCTCGCTCGTGCTTTACGACGAGCTTGGCTCAGGAACAGACCCTATAGAGGGCGCAGCTCTTGCAATTGCAATACTTGAAAAATCCCAAAGTTCAGGAGCGCTCACTCTTGCTACAACTCACTATGCGGAGCTTAAGGCGTATGCCCTTAATACACCTCGTGTTACTAACGCATCTTGTGAGTTTAACGTGGAAACCCTGCGTCCAACCTATAAGCTCGTTATAGGTACTCCGGGTCGCTCTAACGCCTTTGCCATATCGGAGAAGCTTGGTATGCCAGAGGACGTTATAGAAAGGGCGGGGGAGCTTATTGCGGCGGATAACAAGGAATTTGAATCTGTCATAGAAAAGCTTGACCTTGACCGAATAAAAATGGAAGAGGAAAGGGACGAGGCAAGAAGGCTTCGAGAGGAATACGAAGCCTTTAAGAAGAAAGCCGAGGAGGAGCTTCGCCGTAAGATTTCAAAAAGCGAAGAGGAAACCTCGAAGAACCTCACGAAGGCTCGTCAGATACTCGATAGCGCCAGAGCTACCAGCGAATTCATATTCCGCCAGCTTGAAGAGCTTAAAAAGCAGGAGGATAAGCAAAAAAGAGATGAGATGCTCACTCTTGCAAGAGGCGAAGTGCTTCGGCGTATGAGGGAGAGTGAGGCTATGTACGGCGAGGTGACGGTTAAAGAAATATCCCTCGACGACGAATATAAGCTTCCAAGACCTCTGACTGTGGGGGATAAAGTATACGTAATAACCGTAGGAGCAGAGGGAGTTGTAACCTCGCTTAAGGATAAAAACGGCTTATACGGTGTAACTGCTGGAATTTTAAAAACTAAGGTAACCGAGGATAAGCTCAGGCTTCTTGACGGTAGTATTACTGTAAGAGAAGCTAAGCCACGCCCTAAGGTGTCCGAGGGAAGAGTAAAGAAAACCGTAACCTCAACCTTCCGTATTGAAATAGACGTCAGAGGTATGATAGGTGATGACGCCTGGTTTGTGGTTGACAAATACCTTGACGATGCGATACTTGCAAACGTTCCCACGGTCCGTATAATACACGGCAAGGGTACGGGGGCGTTAAGAGCGGCACTTTGGAAGTATTTCAAGGCGGATAAAAGAGTCAAATCTTACCGCCACGCAGAGTACGGTGAGGGAGATGCCGGTGTAACGGTAGTAGAGCTTAAACATTGATTTTTAGGAGTCTTTAATGAAATTTGTATCAATAAAAACCTATGCCGCAGCAGAGGACCTATGGTATGCCTTGGAGGACCCCGAAGGAACTAATAAAAACGTGAAATTCGACGAGGTTAACGGAAAGCCTCTTATGCACGTGAAGCGCAAGGACAAGTCCTTGAAAATCAAGTGTGAATATCTGTCGAAGAACAAAAAGGACAATGAATTTCTCTTTGGCACAACCTTCAAGGGCAAGGTAACCGAAAAGGACGGTGTTACCACCGTCAGCGGTATTATTACCACAGAGCCCATATATCACGTTATAACCTATCTGCTTTTTGCAGTCTTTGCCGTGCAGTTTTTCTATTTTCTGATAGCCGAGGGTGCCTTCAGCTTTCCCTTCGTGCCAATCCTCGTTATATTCCTTGATTTTCTTATGTTCCGTGCGGAGTTTAAAAAGCAGGGAATTATAAAAAGATATATCGCAAGAGCTGTAAGACGTGCGGAATTTATATCCGAGCGGCGCCGTGAGGAGGCTGAAAACGGCGGCGTAGCCGAAGAGGTAAATACCCCCTCGGATAACGTAGAATAAAGGTACACAAAAAGAATTGAAAGCAGATAAACTAAACCGATAGTTAAAGCTAAAATTCAAAACAAGAGCCAAAATTCAAGAAGGAATTTTGAAATAAATCTAAAAAATCCAAAAGTAAAAAGTAAAACTTAATAAGTTAAAATAAAAAAGTAAAAACAAAAAGAGAGAACAGCTTTGATACGCACAAAGGTGCCTTGCAGCCCTTTTGTGCGCATCAATCGGATTATTCCGATACGTTCTCTCTTTTTTCTTTGACATCGGAGAATGTCAAAGGTTATTATTTGATTGTAAGTGTAAATTCCTTAACGCCGACCTTGAGAGCTATGTCAACAAGATAGTAGCTGTGACCCGAAAGCTGAACCTCAAACGTTCCCGCAGATTGGCACAGGGAATTGTCAAAGGTAGCCACAGTATTCTTTGTTTTTATAACCCCATCAGAAAGCTCTGCCTTGTCAAGAAGCACAAATCTCTCAATGATAGTTTCGTTGCCTTCGTAATCAAAAGCGTCGTGAACGGTAACAGTGTCCTCTGTAACCGTAAAGCTTCTCTTAAGTGACTTAAGGTCAGGCAGTGCGTATGCAGGAGCCATATCCTGCTCAAATACTCCGTTTTCATACTTAACGTCGACAGCCTTATACTGAACGCCGTATCTCTGCCCGTAAGCTCCGATAATAGGAAGGCTGTGATAGAAGGATGCCGCCTCTGACTGCCTGTAACGAAGCTCGGAAATTCCGTACTGCTTGTTATAGGTTCCGCCGCCAAGGTCGGCAAATACCTGTCTTCCTTCCTTTGCAACAATGAAAGAGCCAACGTCATTGTGGTTATGATGCTCCTCGTTGTTGCCCGCCTTTGCGGCAAAGCCGAAATTAGGAGTTCTCTTTATAAGCCACTGGAAATCGTGGTCATAAAATTCAGAGGAGAAATTGTCCTCGTCGGGGTTGAAATAGTAGTCCTCGTTAAGCCAGATTACGCTTCTTGTAAAGAAGCAGAATCTTCCGCAACCGTCGGTATAGGTTCCAAAGTCGGGGGAGTAAACCTTAACGTCGTCGGGATATTCAGCTTTAAGTTTGTGTACAGTACCAAAGTAGTAGGTGCCTGTTCTGGGGCAGTCCGAGAAGCTGAGCGCCGTCTGTCCTGAAAGGAAGCTCTTCTGTATATATGTGGCAATATCCTTTACTCTGTCACGCTTGAAGTAATCAATCTCGCCGTTAGTAAAAATACGCACCATATCAGCGTATGCAACAAAGTGACCGAAGCCGTAGCCCCAGTAGTGAGTACCCTCGTCGCACATACCGCATTCTGAAAATCCGCTTAAAAACCTTTCAAGTATTTCGCTTATCTCACCCTTGATTTCATCGAAATATTCAGGGTGAACCAGCATTGCGGTCATGCCGATAGAGCCGGCACAAACCGCCGCCCAGTTTCCGGTGTAGTTAACACGCCACCAGGGGAAGCGGGGCTTATCTATAAATGGGCGTATAATTCTTTCCTCGGTTTCTTTTTCTATTCTCGCCCTGAGAAGAGGCGCAAGCCTGTCGCCGAGTAAAGCGTAAACCTCAGCCATAGCAGTACCGGTTTCACAGCAGAACAGGTCTATATAGTCCTTTTGTGTGTTCGAGAGCAGCTCAGGCTGGTGAGCAGGGAGGCACCAGGTAAATTCGTTAAGAATGGCAAAGGTGAGATTATGAAGATAATCTATATACTTTTGCTCCTCAGGGTAAATAAGAGATAAAACGGTTGCAACTCCGAGCTGGCAGCGGCGAAGGAAATAGGATTTTTCATATATGTTTCTGTTTCCTGTCACTCCGTAAAGCTTGTATTCGGTATATTTGAGAGATTCGATAGGCTGTCCCTCAATCTTTTCGTCCCAAAATTTCAGCTGTTTATTTATAAAATCAGCATATAAGGGTTTATTTCTAACCTCTTCCGACCAGAATTTCGGGTCGTTTCCTCTTCCAAGTAAATTCATATTTTAATCCTCCGTATGCCCGCTCATAGCGGAATATTATTTAATATTTATCTCAAAATCACGCACTCCGCTATTTAAAATGAAATCTATCGTATAGTAGGTTTCCTTATTGGTGTTTCTCTTTTCGGTGATTTCAAGAGTACAAATTTTAGGGTTGTAAGTTAGAGTAAGTCCCTCGGCGGTGATAAGACCGTCGCCTGTGTTTGCAGGCTTGGCGAGAGAGGTGAATCTTTCGGTGATTTTTCCCTCGTAATCAAAGGAGTCGTTAATTTTTATCCCCTCGTTATCAAAGGTAAAGGTTCTCTCGGCTCGCTTGAGACTGTCTAACCCGTACGCTCCCGCAATATTCATAGAAAATACACCGGGGGAGTAGCTGACGTTTCTTGACTCAAACTCTCTTCCTTCTCTTTGGAAATATCCGTCGAAGATAGGCAGGCTATGCCAGGAGGAGGAAGCCTCGTTGCTGGCATATTTGGTCTCAGGATCACCGTATTCCTTGGTGTATAATCCTCGTCCCTGATCGGTGAGAATCTGTTTACCATTCTTAGCGAAGATAAACGAGCCTACGTCGTTATGGTTATGATGCTCGTTGTTGTGGCCTGCCTTGGCGGCAAAACTGTAATTTTCGCATCTCTTAATGACCCACTGATAACCTTCGTCGTAAAGCTCGATGGATTCCTTATCATCCGCAGGATTGTTGTAGGTGTCCTCGTCAAACCAGATAAAGTTTCTGAAAGTGAAAATCTTTCCGTCAATGTTTGCAAGTTTAGGGGAATAAACCTTAACGTCGCAGGGGTATTTTTTCTTGAGATAGTGAAGAAGACCGATATTGTAAGCGCAGGACCTGGAAGCGTCCGAGAAGCTTACGGTGCAATCCTCGGTAAGATACATCTTTTGAAGGTAGGTTGCGATTTTTTTAACCTTAGGATTTTCAAAATAATCAACCTCACCGCCTGTAAAACTATATAAGAGGTCGGCAAATACAACGAAGAAGCCGAAGCCATAACCCCAATATCCGGGACCCTCGTCGCAAAATCCGTTATCCGAGAATCCGGAGAGGAAATTGCCGATAAGCCTCTCCATATCGCTCTTTACCTCTTCGTAACACTCGGGGTAGAGATGGAAAATGCAGGTGGCGATATTAGCCGTGCAAACCGCAACCCAGTTTCCTGTGTAGGTGCCACGCCACCAGGGACAGTAAATACCCGTGGCAATTCCCTTAATATAAGGGTCAACTACTCTCTTCTTAACTTCGAGCTTTATTCTGTTTCGGATAAGAGGGTCGAGCCTGTCGCCGTAGAGCGCGTATATCTCCGCTAAAAGACCACCCGTCTCGCAGTCGAAAAGGTCGATAAAGGTGTTATCGGTATTCGTGAGCAGGTTTTCCTGGTGTGCAGGGAGAGTCCAGGTAAATTCGTCGCATATAGCGTAAATTATATTGTGAAGATAATCAAGGTATTCACCGTTCTCAGGATATATAAGACCGAGAGCAGATGCGGTTTCGAGCAGCATTCGTCTATGGAAATAATCTCTCTCGTAAATAACTCTGTCGCCGGTTATTCCGTAAAGCTCATATTTAGTGTATTGAAGCTCCGTTATAGCCTTTCCATCGCAATGCTCAGCCCAGATTTTGAGCATATTATTGCGTATGTAAGCAAAGCATTCCTTATTTCTTACCTCTTCCGACCAGAACTTAGGATTCGCGCCTTTTTTCAGCAAATACATAGCTTTTTCGCTTTCGTGAATTTAGAAATAAATTATTTTATGTAAATTTCAAAGTCTTTAACAGATTCGTTAAGAGCGAAATCTAACATATAGTAGGTCTCGTTTTTTGATGTTGTATGCTCACTGACAGAAACCTTGCATTTGCCTGAATCGTATGTGATTTCAAGGCCCTCTGCAGTGACCGTGCCGTCCTTTTCCAAGCTGGGCTTCACGAGAAGTATAAGTCTCTCGGTGATTTTTCCGTCGTAGCAGAAGCTGTCGCTTACCTTAACCTGCTCATCGTCAAATGTAAAGACTCTCTTCGCACACTTAAGATTTTCAAGACCGTAAGCACCCGCAATGTCCATAGAGAATTTGCCAGGCTCGTAGGACACGTCGGTGGATTTGAAGGCTGCACCGTCTCTTTGGAAGAATTCGTCAAAGATAGGGAGATTATGTCTGGACGAGGAACACTCGTTATTCGCATATTTATTAACAGGACTTCCGTATTCCTTGGTGTAAACGCCTGAGCCAAGGTCGGAAATCAGCTGCTTTCCGCACTTTGCAAAGATAAACGTACCAACGTCGTTGTGGCTGTGATGCTCCGCATTATGACCTGCCTTAGCGGCAAAGCTGTAGTTTTCGCCCTTCTTTATAAGCCACTGGTATCCTTCGTCATAAAGCTCGTAAGGCTCTTTGTCGGAGTCAGGGTTGTCGTAAAGGTCCTTGTCAAACCAGATAAAGGTTCTGAAAGCAAAGATTTTACCTCCCATATTTCCGTACTTAGGGGAGTAAACCTTAACGTCGTCGGGATAAGTAGCCTTGAGGAAGTGGAGAAGTCCTAAGTCGTAATTGCAGGATTTTCCGGCATCGGAGAAGCTGACAACGCAGTTTTCCGTAAGATACATTTTTTGAAGATAAGTAGCAATCTTCTTGACCTTGGGGTCGTCAAAATAATTTATCTTGCCCTCTGTAAATTTACGGTAAAGGTCGGCAAATACAACGAAGAAGCCGAAGCCGTAGCCCCAATATCCGGGACCCTCGTCACAGAATCCGTTATCCGAGAATCCTGAGAGGAAGTTACCGAGAATTCTTTCGAAATCCTGTGCCACAGCCTCAGTATAGCACTCAGGGTAAAGGTGGAATATGGAGGTTGCAATATTAGCCGTGCAAACCGCAACCCAGTTACCGGTATATCCGCCGCGCCACCAAGGGAATCGGGGATTTGTTGCAACCGCTTTGAGATAGGGGTCAACGACCCTGTTCTTGACCTCAAGCTTGATTCTGTTCTTGACAAGTGGGTCAAGTCTGTCCTCAAGGAGCGCATATATTTCGGAAAGCTCACCGCCCGTCTCGCAGTCGAAAAGGTCTATGAATGTATTGTCGGTATTTGTGAGTATATCTGGCTGATGAGCGGGAAGAGTCCAGGTAAACTCGTTGCATATCGCAAAAATCAAATTGTGAAGATAGTCGAGATACTCCTGCTCCTCAGGGTATATAAGGCAGAGTATTGCAGCGTCCATAAGGCGGTCTCTTCTGCGGAAATAGGGGGCCTCGAAAATAACGCGGTTTCCCGTTGTGCCGAACATTATAAAATCGGTATATTTAAGCTCCTCAATAGGCTCATTTTTATATTTGTTCCATTTGTTGAGAAGATTTTCGCGCATAAACGCATATCTTTCGTCAAATCTTACCTCTTCCGACCAGAATTTCGGGTTGTTGCCTCTTCCAAGTAAATTCATATAAATTCCTTTCCTTCAGCGTGTGTTGATTTAGTTTGGAAACGAAATGGCTCCACTTTCACACTTTCCATAGTGGGCGTATTTTTTCTCGTTGCGCCCTTCAAAACAATTATAGCTTTTATGCCTGCTAAAGTCAACACGGGTAGGGGGAAAAGATTTAAAAAAAGTAGCATAATACACAAAACGCATCACGCCGGTTTGTGCATCACGCTACTTTAATATTTTTTTGTTAAAAGCGCACCTTTGTACCGCTTTTAAAATTGCCGAAATTACCTTGGAGACACTGTCCTGAAAATCTGGGGCGACTTTTTAAAGAGTCGCCGCCATAACTGCTTTTATGGTGTGCATTCTGTTTTCCGCTTCCTCAAAAACAATCGACTGAGGACTCTCGAACACTTCGTCTGAAACCTCAAGGTATTCAAGCCCGAATTTCTCTCCAACCTCACGTCCGATAGTGGTTTTTAAGTCGTGGTATGAGGGAAGACAGTGCATAAATACCGCACCGTCGCCGGCAAGCTTCATAATATCGGACGTAACCGCATAGGGAGAAAGGTCGTTGATTCTCTCTGCCCAAACCTCGTAAGGCTCTCCCATAGAAACCCAAACGTCAGTGCAAATAACGTCAGCACTCACAGCGGCCTTCTTCGGGTCACTTTCAAATATAATCTTAGCTCCGCTTTCCTTTGCTATTTTAAGGCACTCGTCTACCAAAGCCTTATCAGGGAAATATTTTTCGGGAGCGCAAACGGTGAAATTCATACCCATCTTCGCGGCGCCTACCATAAGGGAATTGCCCATATTGTATCTTGCATCACCCATATAAACGAAGTTTATTCCACGGAGTCTTGCGAATTTTTCCTTGATAGTAAGAAAATCTGCAAGTATCTGGGTAGGGTGGAATTCGTTTGTAAGTCCGTTCCAAACGGGTACCGAGGAATATTTTGCAAGCTCTTCAACAATTTCCTGACCGAAACCGCGGTATTCGATACCGTCGTACATACTCGCAAGAACCCTTGCCGTATCAGCAATAGTTTCCTTTTTGCCTATCTGTGAGCCTGTGGGGTCAAGATAGGTAACACCCATACCGAGGTCATAAGCCGCAACCTCAAAGGCGCAGCGGGTTCTCGTGCTGGTTTTTTCGAAAATCAGAGCTATATTTTTTCCCTCGTGCAGTCTGTGTGGAACCCCTGCCTTTTTCTTTGCCTTAAGCTCCGCCGCCAGGTCTATAAGTCCCTCAATTTCCTCGGCAGTAAAGTCGAGGAGCTTGAGAAAATCTTTTCCCTTTAAATTTAACATATCTTCACTCCGTAAAATTTTACTTTAGCCTTGATAAATACAAATATCAAAGCACCTTTGACAAGAAGGATTTAAGGCGTTCCGATTTGGGATTCCCAAATAACTCTTTAGGTGCGCCTTCCTCGGCAATGATTCCGTCGTCAAGGAAAATCACTCTGTTTGCAACCTCGCGTGCAAAGCCCATTTCGTGAGTAACAACAATCATTGTCATACCCCCCTGGGCAAGCTCTTTCATAACGTCAAGAACCTCTCCAACCATCTCAGGGTCAAGAGCCGAGGTGGGCTCGTCGAAGAGCATAACGTCAGGCTCCATACAAAGCGCTCTTACGATTGCTATACGCTGCTTCTGACCGCCCGATAGCATATCGGGGTAGTCCTCGGCTCTGTCAGCAAGACCGACTCTTTCGAGAAGCGCCATAGCTTTTGCCTCGGCATCCTCTTTTGAAACCTTCTTCAGCATCATAGGCGCAAGGGTGAGGTTTTTCAGGATAGTCAGGTGAGGGAAGAGGTTAAACTGCTGGAAAACCATACCCATTTTCTGCCTGTGAAGGTTAAGGTCAACCTTTTTGTCCATCAGGTCCTCGCCGTGGAAAATGATGCTTCCTCCGGTAGGCTCCTCAAGCCTGTTAAGACAGCGCAGGAAGGTGGATTTTCCCGAGCCGGAGGCTCCGATAATACAAACTACGTCGCCGCGGTTTATATCAATGTCTATGTTTTTGAGTACACTCATATCTCCAAAGCTTTTTTGCAAGTTTTTTACTTCAATAATTTTTTCGCTCATTATTTCGCCGCCTTTCTCTCGCTCTTTCTCAGCTTATTTTCGAGAATAGAGAGAAGCTTAGTCATAATAATTACCATAACAAGGTAGGTTAGTGCTAATAAAATAAGAGGGTTAACAGCATCAAAGGTGTTGTTTCTTATAAGGTTAGCTGCTCTTGTAAGGTCGATTACAGCAACGTAGCCTGCAACCGAGGTTTCCTTAAGAAGGGCAATACATTCGTTACCGATAGCGGGAAGAATGTTCTTTATAGCTTGAGGAAATACGATAGTACGCATAGCTTGCCATTTTGACATACCAAGGCTTCTTGCAGCCTCCATTTGTCCTTTATCAACCGCATTTATACCGCTCCTGATAAGCTCTGCCATATATGCGCCTGAGTTAATACCGAATGCAATAATTGCAACTGTCACACCCTCAGCAGACACGAGAATAACGTAGAAGAAGATAAGCAGAAGAACGGTAACGGGGATGCCTCTGATAACGGTAGTATAAATGTCGCAAATCCAATTTATAAAGTTAAGCTTTGGGTTTCCCTCGGCGTAATACTTGGCAATAGCTACCAAAGCTCCCAGCACAACTCCTATTGCCAAAGCACCAAGAGTAATAAGCAGAGTATTTCCAAGACCTTCAAGAAGCATTAAATATCCTTCGCTTTCAATGAAGGTTTCATATAGTTTTTCAAACCAATTCATTATATAATCCTTTCGGAGACTAAAACTTTCTTAATAAAACAAATTGAGGTAAAACAAATATTTCTGAGTCTTTTTGACGATAAAGTATAGTTATCTGCCTAAAACAACTCTCGTTTTTTGATGTACGGAAAAGCCAAAAGGCTCCGCCTGAAGGTCAGGGAAGCCTTTTGTATTTTTGATTTAAGGAGCTACGTAAGCCTCTCCGTGATTAGCGAAAATTTGCTCCATCTCGCCGCTTTCAATCATATCCTTAACTATTGCGTCGATAGCTTCAACAAGAGTTTCGGATCCGAAAGCAAATGCGAAAGCATAGGGCTCTTCGGTGAAGTACTCTTCAAGAATAACAAGCCCGTCGTTGGCTTCAACAAGCTTAGCAGCAGTGCAGTTATCAACTACCCAAGCATCAACCTTACCTGTTGTAAGAGCGTTCTTGGCGTCAGCGTTTGCAGTAAAGCCCTTTGTGGTGATTTTAGCATCAAGGCAGTAGTCCTCTGCGGTTGTGCCTGTCTGAACGGAAACGGTTTTACCTTCAAGGTCAGCAGCACCCTTGATGCTGCTTCCGGCCTTAACAACTATGCACTGAGCTGCATTGTAGTAGGGAGTTGTGAAGAGCATATTCTTTTCACGGTCAGCATCTCTTGTGATACCGGAAACCGCACAGTCATATTTTGCAGCCTGGATGCCAACGAGAACGGAATCGAAGTCCATTTGCTCAATTACAAGCTCAACGTCAAGCTCCTGGCAAACACGCTTGATAATGTCGATTTCAATACCTACAACTTCGTTCTTAACAAGATTTTCGAAGGGAGGGAAGTCGGGAGATGTTGCGATAACAAGCTTTCCGGCTTCTTTTACCTGTTCGAGAGTCTTTCCCTTAGCTCCGCAGGATGCGAAGGCAAAGCAAGCGCCGATGCAAAGAGTAAGCGCAAGAATAATTGATATAATCTTTTTCATTTTTTCATACCTCTTTCATTTGTTTTATATAATTTTTAGTATTTTCAATTTGTGTATCAACGGAGCAAGGACCAGTTGAGCCCTCTGAAATTCTCTTTCCAACGCAGGTCTTAAGAGAAATTTCCTCGTAAAGGTCTTCGTCGAAAAGCTCCGAGTAGGTCTTGTAAACTTCAAGGGGGAGAGAGTCAAGCACTGTATTTTCCTTAATACATCTTGAAACAATCTCTCCGACGGTTTTGTACGCCGTTCTGAAAGGCATACCGTGCTTTGTAAGATAATCCGCAAGGTCGGTTGCGTTTATGAAGCCACGGTTTGCCGCAGCATACATATTTTCGCTCTTCACCTTCATTGTCCTTACCATAGGAGCGAATACCTCAAGACATCGGGCAACGGTTTCCGTAGCATCAAACAGGCTTTCCTTGTCTTCCTGCATATCCTTATTGTATGCAAGGGGAAGACCTTTAAGCATAGTGAGCGTGCCTATCAGGTCGCCGTAAACTCTTCCGCATTTTCCTCGGACAAGCTCCGCCATATCGGAATTCTTTTTCTGCGGCATAATCGAAGAGCCTGTTGTAAAGGCATCGTCAAGCTCCACGAAGGAGAATTCCCAGCTGGACCAGAGGATAATTTCCTCGGAAAATCTCGAAAGGTGAGTCATAATAAGCGAGAATGCAGATAGCAGCTCAACGCAATAGTCCCTATCGGATACAGCATCTATGCTGTTTTGACAGTAGCCGTCAAAGCCCAGCGCTTCTGCCGTCATAGCCCTCGATATAGGATAGGTGGTTCCCGCAAGAGCGCAAGCTCCCAAGGGGGAATAGTTCATTCTCGCACCTGCATCGCAGAGCCTTCCGATATCTCTTTTAAGCATCTCGGCATAAGCCAGAAGATGGTGGGCGAAGGTTATGGGCTGCGCTCTTTGAAGGTGGGTGTATCCCGGCATAATATCGTTTTTGTGACCCTCTGCCACGAAAACAACCGCATCAAGCAAATCAAGAAGAAGCCTCTTGATTTCGGAAATTTTATCCCGCATATAAAGCCTTGTGTCAAGAGCTACCTGGTCGTTCCTGCTTCTTGAGGTGTGAAGCCTCTTTCCTACGTCACCAATCCTCTCGGTGAGAACCGACTCTATAAACATATGTATGTCCTCAGCCTCGGGATTTATCTCAAGCCTTCCCGAATCAATATCGGAAAGAATATCTCCGAGAGCCGATATAATTAAATCGCTGTCCTCTTTGCTGATTATTCCTTTTGCGGAAAGCATAGCAGCGTGAGCCATCGAACCCTTTATGTCCTGCTTGTACATAACGGAATCGATATGAATTGAGGAATTGAAGTCGTCAGCAATGCTGTTAACAGCGCCCGCCGTTCTTCCTGCCCACATCTTTTCCATATATATTTCCTAAACCTTTTTTATTTCTTGTTTTTTGCGTTTACCTGAGCCTGAACCTTGATAGGAAGACCGAAGAGGTTAATAAATCCTGCGGAATCCGCCTGATTGTATACGTTATCCTCACCGAAGGTTGCGATTTCCTCGGAGTAGAGGGAATAGTCGCTCCATACGCCCGCCTTAATGATATTGCCCTTGTAAAGCTTAAGCTTAACCTTACCGGTAACGTTTTCCTGCGTCTTGTCAACGAATGCGGAGAGAGCCTCTCTTAAAGGAGTGAACCACTGACCGTTGTATACAAGCTCTGCGAAGGTGATGGAAAGCTTTTGCTTCTCGTGCATTGTCATTTTGTCAAGGCAGATAGTTTCAAGGTAGTTATGAGCTGCGTAGAGAATAGCTCCGCCGGGAGTTTCGTAAACGCCGCGGCACTTCATTCCGACAAGTCTGTTTTCAACTATGTCAAGAAGTCCGATGCCGTTTTCGCCGCCAAGCTTGTTGAGCTTGAGGATTACGTCCTTTGCGCTCATTTTTTCGCCATCAATAGCAACGGGGACACCTGCCTCGAAATCAAGAGTAACGTAAGTGGGAGTGTCGGGAGCTTCAAGGGGAGAAACACCCATTTCAAGGAAGCCGGGCTTCTCGTAAAGAGGCTCGTTTCCTGCATCCTCAAGGTCAAGTCCCTCGTGGGAAAGATGCCAGAGGTTCTTATCCTTTGAATAGTTGGTTTCACGGTTTATCTTAAGAGGAACGTTATGCGCCTCGGCATATTCGATTTCCTCTTCTCTCGATTTGATTGTCCACTCACGCCAGGGAGCGATAATGGGCATATCGGGAGCGAAAGCCTTTATTGTAAGCTCAAACCTTACCTGGTCGTTGCCCTTACCTGTGCAGCCGTGGCAGATAGCGTCAGCGCCCTCTGCAATAGCAATCTCTGCAATTCTCTTTGCGATAACGGGGCGGGCGAAGGAGGTGCCGAGCATATAGTCCTCATAAAGAGCGCCTGCCTTAACCGTGGGAATGATGTAATCGTTAACGAATTCGTCCGTAAGGTCCTCAATGTAAAGCTTAGATGCGCCTGTTTTAATAGCCTTTTCTTCAAGCCCATCAAGCTCGTCAGCCTGACCTACGTTTCCCGAAACCGCGATAACCTCGCAGTTGTTATAATTTTCCTTGAGCCAAGGAATAATGATGGATGTGTCAAGTCCTCCCGAATAAGCGAGAACAACTTTTTTGATTGAATTTTTATTCATAATAAGCCTCCGAATTTCACGGTCAATATTTAATATGGTGATATTTTAGCACTTTTTGAATAAATATGCAATAGGTTTTTGGTAAAAAAATCAAATTTGTTATTGTTTACAATTTAGATGGTATTCAATTTACGTAATTTGTGCATTTTATACGCCCGTTTTGAATAAAACGACGAATGTTATGCATAAATATGCGGTTCAAAATGAATAAATTCAAAAAATGAATAAACCGGATAAAATATTTTTTAAATTATTTTTTAAAACTCTCCTTCATTTGTTGAAATTTTAATTAAAATATGATAGAATAACTCCGTTAATAATATTACACCCTTATTTGGAGGCATTACAATGGAAAGAAAAGAAATTGACGCAAAGTATAAATGGGACCTGAGCCCTATTTATGAATCAAAGGAAGCGTTTAACCGTGATTTTGCTCTGGCTGAGAAAAAAATAAAGGCATTTTCAGCCTATGAGAAAACTATGATAAATTCAGCTGACGTTTTTTGCTCGGCTCTTCGTGATATGTACAGTATTGAAGCCTTGATTCAAAGGCTCTGGCAGTATTCGTCACTTAATTTTTCTATCGACAGCATTAGCAACGATAATCAGGCTCTTAACACGAGAGTAAGAAACCTTGCTATTTCGGCAGGTACAGCCTCTTGGTTTGTAAATCCTATGATTCTTAAGCTTGAGGACGAGCGACTTGATAGCTTTTTCGCTGAGTGTCCCGCCCTTGAAAGCTACCGCAGACAGATTGAGAAGGTTAAGCTCTATAAGCCATACACTCTTTCCGACGAGGGAGAGATACTTATGTCAAAAATGGAGGAGTGCCTCGGCTCTCACACAGGCATTCGCTCGATATTTACCACATCCGATTTGAGATTTGGAAAAATCAGAAACGAGGAAGGGAAGAGAGTAGAGCTTGCGGATACCAACTACGTTCTTTTCCTTATGAGTGCGGCAAGGAGCGTAAGGAAGAGCGCCTTTAAAACTCTTTACAAAACCTACGAGCAGTTTGCCAACACCTTCGCAACTCTTTATGAGGCAAGGATAAAGGAAGCGGTTACCAATGCAAAGGTAAGAGGCTACAAAAATTCTATAACCGCCTCCACCTTCCGTGACGAGGTAACGCCCGAAATATATAATAACCTCATAACCACCGTAAGAGGCGGACTTGCTCCTCTTTACGAGTATTACGAGATAAAAAGAGCTGCCCTCGGTGTGGACAAGCTCCACCTGTATGACGTATATGCGCCTCTTGTTGGAGAGCTTAATAAGTCCTATACCTACGAGGAGGCTGTTTCCGAGGTTCTTAAAACCACCGAAATTTACGGCAAGGAGTATTCCGACGCCATAAAGGAAGGTCTTACTGAGCGCGGCTGGGTAGACGTCTATCCCTGCCGAGGCAAAAGAGGCGGCGCATTTTCTTCGGGCGCTCACGGAACGGAGCCTTATATTCTTATGAATTATAACGATACCTTCTCCGATGTGTCAACTCTTGCTCACGAGGCAGGTCATTCTATGCACACCTGGTTCTCGAACAAATATAACGAGGCGCACAATGCCGATTATACGATTTTCGTAGCAGAGGTTGCCTCGACAGTAAACGAGCTTCTTCTGGCGCACAGGAAGCTGCGCGAGTGCGAGAGCGATGACGAAAAGCTCTATATCTTAAATCAGCTTATGGAAACATATAAGGGAACTCTTTACAGACAGACGATGTTTGCGGAGTTCGAGCGTGACGTTCACGCTCTTTGCGAAAAGGGAGTACCCCTTACCGCCAATACGCTTAACAAGCACTACTATAAGCTTGTCAAGAAATATTTCGGACCCGACGTTGCGACTGATAAGCAGATTGCATACGAGTGGATGAGAATACCGCACTTCTACACCTGCTTCTACGTGTATAAGTACGCAACCTGCATATCTGCAGCATCAACCATTGTTAAACGCATCGAAACCGAGGGTGAGGCGTATATAAAGCAGTATATAGAATTCTTGAAATGCGGTGATTCTAAATCTCCTCTTGACAGCCTTCTCGTTGCGGGAATAGATATGACAAAGCCTGAGGTTGTACAGGGAGCTATCGACGAATTTGCGTCGGTTGTCCGTCAGTTCAAGGAGATTTATTCTAAAAAGCAAGGTTAACTGTGAAAAAAACAGGTCTTAGCAAAATCCCGCTTGACAAATGTGCCGTTGCGACTATATAATATACCTGTAGCGTAATTAGGACGCAAAATTTAGGAGAAATAATATGTTACCAAATCCCATACTTGTATTAGGACCTTTGAAAGTGCATATGTACGGAGTCATGATAGCGATAGGCTTGCTCGCCTGCTTCATTTGCCTGTTTTACTTTTGTAAGGTTAAAAAAATTGACGAAAAATTCGTTGATTTCGTATTCTATAACGGTATAGCATCTGTGGTTTTAGGCTTTGGAGCGGCAATGCTCTTCCAGGCGACCTACAATTATATAGACAACCCTGCCGCAGGCTTTAAAATAGGTTCGGGAATGACCTTTATCGGCGGTCTTATCGGAGGAGTCGTTTGCTTCCTTCTTATATATTTCATATTCAGAAGCCGTCTTACAGGCCGTCTTTATTCGGTGCTTTCCATAGTGCCGCCCTGTATTCTCGTAGCCCACGGCTTTGGTAGAATAGGTTGCTTCTTTGCGGGCTGTTGCCATGGTATGCCGACGGACAGTGTTTTAGGTGTAGATTTCCCCGGTATCGGCAGAGTTCTGCCAACCCAGCTTTACGAGGCAGCGTTCCTCTTTATAATGTTCGGTATTTGCACCTATCTGCTTCTTCGCCATAATTTCCGTCACAATATGAGTATTTATCTTATATCCTACGGTGTGTTCCGCTTCCTCATAGAATTTATAAGAGGTGACGAGCGAGGTGAATTCGTAGCGGGTATATCACCCTCCCAGTTCTGGGCTTTATTTATGATTGTCGGCGGCGTAGCCCTTATATTCTTAATGGATTATCTTACAAAAAGGGCTGAGGAAGAGAAGACTGTCGCAGTGTCCGATGCTCCCGAGGTGTACGTAGCTGAAAGTCATGAAGGCTGCGATGCGGAAAGTTGCGATAAGGAAACCGACGAGGTCCTTGACTGCGACGCAGAGTGTGAATAAAGAAGCTTAAATCGGTAAAATAAATTATAGAGAAACAAAGGCAGCGGTACCCGAAAAACGAGTACCGCTGCTTTTGAAAAAGAGGTAATTATGGAAAACAAGGACCTTTTAAATCAAATGAAGCGTGATGTCGCTACTGTGGAAGAAGCTCTTACAAAAGCATTTGAGGAAATTGATGTCCGGGAGCTTTCAGGGTTGATTGATGCCCAGAAATACAGCCTTTTTGCAGGTGGGAAGAGAATAAGACCCATTATAGCCCTTGGAGTGTGCCGTATGTTTGGCGGTAACGAGAAGAGCTGTCTGCCTTACCTTGCCGCCCTTGAAATGATTCATACCGCCTCCCTGATTCACGACGACCTTCCGTCTGTGGACAACGACGACCTTCGCCGAGGAAAGCCAACGAGCCATAAGGTATTCGGAGAAGCGGTAGCTTTACTTGCGGCAGACGGACTTTTTATTGACGCATTCCGTATGACCTCGGGCAATCCGCACCTGTCCGCCGAAGCGAATATGCAGGCGACGTTAGCACTGTCAAGAGCAGCGGGTACGGGAGGGCTCGTAGGCGGAGAGTATATAGATGTAATGAATGAGAACAAATCCTCATCTCTTTCGCAGACAGAGCTTATGCACAGTATGAAGACAGGCGCTCTGATAAGATGTGCGGCAACACTCGGCGCAATTTCTGCGGGGGTCGGTATAAATGAATGCAGAATGAAAGACGTCATAACCTACGCAGATTCCATAGGACTTGCTTTTCAGATAAT
>JAEIGA010005380.1_pt1 | contig 19585 bp, 43 predicted proteins | sample 9270691 | NCBI WGS metagenome assembly JAEIGA01 (sample SAMN17057246, study PRJNA624740) | gut metagenome | biome: biome; isolation source: fecal sample | host: Bos grunniens | place: China: Xizang | collected 2019 | reverse complement strand
CAAATGCCAAAGGCAAAAATCAAAAAGAAGAAGCTGCCGGACGCACCGCCGCCGACGAAGCCAATCAGGGTTGAAGATCCTCGTGAAATCGAGAGGGCAAAGCGGATACGTGAAGGGCGGAACATTAACTTCGACAAAGATAACAAGACCATTGCTCCATTTTGGGATGATGCACGACTGTCAAAGATGCGTCGCATGTGGGAAGAAGGGTATTTGGTCAAAGACATCGCACGAGAAATCGGGTGTGTAAACGAGAAACAATGCCACAATCGAATCGGTTTGGATATAAGGGAGGGCAGGCTTGTCGGAAGGAAGAACACCATAACCCAAGATGACATTGATGGTATTGAGATGAGGTATCGAGCCGGAATGGCTTGTAAGGAGATAGCAAAAGAAACAAAGCTATCGATGACTACGGTGTATAAAGTCATCAAGCGGATAAGGAGAAAAGAAAAATGAAGCTTGCAGAAAGGTTAATCGGTTACATCGGAATCACGGCATTCGTTTTATGCGGATGCAGCTTGGACTCACTGTTTACTGGCGGTTGGCCTTTCATACTTGGTTGCTTCGGGGTGGCAGTCATCTGCGGTTATGTGGCTGTAAGAAAGGAGAAAAAATGAACGAGAAGGACACGACTGTAAGCTTTGAAAGGTGGGAGGAACTTGTACGTGCGGAACATAAGGTTGAGCTTATCACCGACTACCTGAAGAGAAACGACGACACATATGTTAACAAGAAGTTTCTCTGCATTATTTGCGGAGTTGATATGGAGGATAAGAAATGAAACTGAAAAGAGATGAATTTATCAGCACTTTTTCAAAGGTATCTGCCGAGTCGTCGGCGAAATTCTCCGAAATCGGAGCAGAGAAGAACATGGCAGAAGCCGGGAGTCATGGTGCGATGCTGTCTGTCCTTTCGGGGATGATCGTGTGCCACTCGCTTGCGGAGGAACTCTTTGGCGATGATGACGAGATTGACATTAACAGCGAAACCTTCGACAAGGCATATGAGAGGGTTGTTGACGGTCCCGACTTCGGCGAGATCACCAAGGGCGGCATGATTGGCTTGGTCGCCGGACTTATCGCAACGCTCACAGTCTCCAAGGTGAGGGATGCACTGTTTGGGAAAGGAGAAGACGATGCTTCTGAAGAAAGCGATCATTGAGTACTTCAAGGGTATTACATACTTCGAGGCTGACTTCCACGAGGGTGTCAACATTGTCTGCGGCAAGAACGGCACTGGCAAGTCCACTTTAGGAATTGCTTGCACGTATCCTTTCACCGGGAAGGATCTTGAGATGCAGAACGAACCTTACATCCGTAATCTCAATATGGAGAACAGTGAGCCTAGCACCACTACCATTTGGGATGTTAACGGAAAGGAAGTCAAGATCCGCAAATTCCAGGTGGACATCCGCACCAAGAAACAGATTGAGGAGAATGCGCCTGTCCGCATCAGCAATCGGTACGAGATAAATGATGTCCCGAAGAGTCAGAAGGACTTTTTTAAGGACTTAGCTGCTATGGGCTTTGATGTCGATAACTTCCTGTTGCTGACGAATCCCGATTACCTTATGTCTCTCAAGATTGATGACAGGAGGAAGGTTATATTTGGCCTGAGCGACGGCATCACGGATCTCGATGTCGCATCTGCGATTGCTGAGTGTAGCGGAGTCAAAGCTGAATTGGAGAAAGGCTACACAATTGAAGAAATAACCGCAAGGGAGAAGACAAAGCGGAAGAAAGCAGACGAGAAGAACAGGTCCCTTCCGAGCGAAATCATCGGCATGGAGAAGTCAAAGGTCGAAGTGGACGCCACTATGCCGGGAAAGATTGATGCCCTGAAAGCGGAGATCGAGACTCTCTCAGAGAAAAGGGATGCCTACAAGGCAAAAAGCGATGTCACAAACATCAACGGCAGAATCAAGGAACTTTCTGCACGTAAGACCGAGATGTATAACAACGCAAACAGCGAACGTCTCGCAAAGTATCGCGAGAAAAGGGATGAGGTCAGTGTAGCCGACGACGCATACATCGATGCCAAACGAGCACTCGCAGAAATCGACCGTAGCGGATTCAATGTCAACGATGCTTACAAAAACGCACTTGCGTTAATAAAACGCCTCTCGTTTGAGGTTGAGAGCATTAAGGGTGAGAAGTTTACAGCGAGAAAGAACTGCCCTACATGTGGTCAGATGATCCCAAAAGCCGAACTCGAAAAGGCTAAGACCAATTGGGGAAAGCAGCAAGCCGACAGAATCAAAGATGTCGAGCAGAGACTGAGGGCCGTGACTACACAGGCTCAGAGTTACAAGGCAGAGGGCAAGTCTCTTGCCGAAAGAAAAGCCGACGCTGAGAAAAACCTTGAGACAGCCAAAACTGCGCTCTTCGAGGCACAGAATGAGTTGGCTAAATTCAGCGAACCTATCACTCCTGACTATGCCGAGATTGACTCCGAGATTGCCAAGCTTAATGCCGAGAAAGCCAAGGCTAACGACTATGTCAAAGAAGCATATGCCCTTGAAGAACAAATCCGTGAGAAACGTAATCTTCTTGGAAACTACATCAAGGCACAGGCAGCTGAACTGAACAACGATTTCATCAACGAGCGCATCGAAGAGGCGAAGCTTGCTCAGAAACATTATGCACAGGCAAAAGCCGATGCAGAGCACATGCTCTATCAGATTCAGCTTATTTCGCAGAAGAAGAATGAGATGTTGTCAGACCAAGTTAACAGCCATTTTACAAGAGTCAAGTTCAGGCTCTTCACGACGCAGAAGAATGGCGAGATCAAAGATGACTGCACTCCGTTGGTTCTCTGCTCTGACGGAGAATATCGCGACATGACGTATTCCGCAAACACTGCTGCTATCGTAGCGGCTAAGTTGGACATCTGCGCCGGACTCCAAAAGTTCTACGGACAGAACCTTCCAATTTGGCTCGATGGAGCGGAGTGCTTCGATGAGAAGAATCGATCCGAACTGAAGATGGACAATCAGCTTATTCTGCTGTGTGTCTCCGAGGATGAAAGGTTGGTGGTGAAATGATAAGCGCGAGAACCGAAGACAACGGTGTCAGGGTTAAGATTGGCGGAGAGGTTGATGCCATCATGGATGAGATTGCGTACACCACGTATTCGTTGCTGAGAAACTGTCTTGATGATACCGATGAAGAATGTGCAAAAACGGTGTTTGCAGACATCTGCATTCGTGTCAGGCAAGTATTTTTGCAAAAGAACGATGTAGACATTTTCGACTTTAATATCGTTGATGACGTTCTAGGTTCTAGATATGAACGAAAGAGCCTTGACGGTCTTGCAAGGATGGTGCTTGATGGCATGAGCAGCAGTGTCGTCGATGATGACGAAATGGAAGATGATCTTCCCGACTTCTTTGTGTGAGGGGGTGACGAGAGTTGGCAGATTTTGATGTGGTTCTGTACAAGGAACTGGAGAAGGACAAAAATGCGATGCCTACAGACCTTAACCTCATAAGGTTTAAGAACAACGCAATCGCATATCTCGCCGGGAGCGAGCCGCTTCAGGAATACATCAGTAAGTATGGGCAGAATGGGTACGCCCATATGCAGATAATCAAGGGCTTCGTAGAGTCCGCACATTTCGGCTTGGATTTCCTGAATGGCGAGGCTTACTTGATCGCTTACAAGGATAAGCTTAACTTCATGCCGTCCTATAAGGGTCAGATTAAGCTGTGCATGAGGTATGCAACTCGACCGATTAAGACCATCTACGCCAAGCTTGTCAAAGAGGGCGATGAGTTTGAGGAAGTGATCGTGAACGGAGAACCTTCAATCAACTTCCATCCAAGACCGTTTAGCAACGGTAAGGTCGTCGGCGCATTTGCGGTTTGCCTTTACAAGGATGGCGGCATGGTATACGAAACAATGTCTCTCAGCGATTTGGAGACATGCCACGGATCGAGCAAGGCATTCAACTCTCCGGCATGGAAGAGGTTCCCCGGAGAGATGTACAAACGTACAGTACTCCGCAGATTAGCGAAATCTATCCCTCTCGACATCGACGACAAATTGGCAAATGCCATGAATGCCGGATTGGAGATTGAGACAGATCCAAAAGTCCTTGCAGAGCGTGAGGTCAAGGAAAACGGCAACTCTGAAGAGCTTGCTGTGGATGTCGAGGTGGTTGAATGATTATTATCGACGACAATTATGCTATCGAGACGGACAGCTTGGGTAACTACTCATTATTCAAGCGGAAAGTAGCAAAGAGCGGTAAAAACGCCGGACTGGAAAGCAAGGACTATGTCGGACATTTCACGACGTTGCGTGGAGCTGTCAAGTCATATGTCAGGGACAGATTCAACGCCGAGACTCAGGATCTTGAGATAAGCCTCGCTGATGCAGTCAACCGTCTTGAAGCGATTGAAAAGGATGCAATAGCTAGGCTAGGGCCGTAGGCGGTGCAGAGGCGTTTTTAACCAAAGGCGCATAAACCCTCAAGAAAGACATAAAAGTCTCTCTACACCTTCTGTAGCCTTCTGTAGGTATATGATATGAGACTGATTACAGTTGGGACTGGGAGTCAAGGTAATTGTTACCTACTCCAAAGAGATAACGACAGATTTATCGCACTGGATTGTGGGTGTAACTGGAAACGAGTCATGGTCGCTACCAAGTTTCGACCTATGGATATTGACTTTGCTCTAGTTACCCACAGCCACAGCGATCACAGCAAACACATGAGGGATTTCATCGGGAGCGGTATAAGCGTACTGACGAGTGAACGCATTATGCCTAAGAAAATCTACAAGAAGGGGGACGTAGAAATCATCCCTTTTGAGGTCCCTCATGATGTCCTGTGTTATGGGTATTTGATTAAGGTTGACGGCAAAACTATAGCCTACATGACTGATTTCGGGTATTGCAGATATACATTCAAGTCATGGGGTATTAGTACATGGATCATCGCGTGTAACCATATAGACGTACCTGACATTGATGATGCTAAATATGCCCACGTTGTTTGGGGGCACAGCAGCTTGTCTACGGTTAAGGAGATTCTTGAAGTCAACAAATCTGATGCAATGAGAAATGTCATCCTTTGCCATTACTCAGAGGATGCGGATACAGACCGAATGGTCGAGGAAATAAAGAGCGTTGTCGGCGATGGGGTTAACGTCGCCATAGCAAAGAGAGGAGAAACAATCGAATTATGAATATTTGTTGTCATGTTGGCAGAGTTACAAGGGACTGCACGGCAAATTACACTCAGGGAAACAATCCCATGTGCATTGCGCGATTTACTCTAGCCGTGGATCGGCGGTTTAAGAAAGCCGGACAGCAGACTGCTGACTTTATCAACTTCGTGGCTTTCGGCAAGACAGGCGAGTTCTGCGAGAAGTATGCAAAGAAGGGCGTCAAGTTTGCCATTCACAGCCATGTGCAGACTGGATCTTATCAGAAGGACGGTCAGACGATTTACACGACCGACTTTGTTGTCGATAACATTGAGTTCGCTGAGTCAAGGGCATCTCAGGCACAGAATACAGAGAATGCTGAACAGCAGACTGCTCCGGCACAGAACAGCAATTCACAGGGACTTGACGGTTTTATGAGCATTCCTGACTCCATCACCGAGTCCATGCCTTTTATGTGAGGATCGAAATGATAATTGGAATCGACCGAAACCAATTGACTGGCAGTCATAAAAAATCAAATGAGGCTAACCATAAAAGGATGATGAACATGGGGCATGAACTTATGCCTCTGTCTCTTCCGTATGGTGATTACATCCAAGTTACGCCTGCTGTCTACGAAACAATCAAGCGTTGTGGCGACAAGATCAAGAAGATGGATTTAGTGAATGACATCAAGGTTGCCGTAGATCGCAAAAACTCAATCAATGAAATCTGCGGAAATCTCTGCTCTAGCGAAAACGAGCATAGGCGTTTTAGGGAAGAGGCTATTACCGCTCAGAAAGCCGGAGCCACGTTTTATGTCGTTATCGAAAATACCGAGGGAATCAAATCCCTTGACGATATTCGCAAGTGGAGTAATCCGAGGTTACATCGTTACAACAAAGTCAACTATATGCACCGTCTTGGCAAATGGCAGAATGTCAAAAATAAAGGCTCAAAACCGCCATGTGACAACATCCGGCTTATGAAGACTATGTATACGATGGCTCAGAGGTATTCGATTAATTGGATTTTCTGTAGTCCTTATGAATCCGCAGAGAAGATCGTGGAACTGTTAGGGGGATGATATGAGATTCAATTACAATGATTTGCCAAAGTGCCGTGATTGCCCGGTACCCAAAATGTTTGGGATAAACAAGTTCGATTGTGCAATACATTGGCGGCCTGGGACCGGCACAAAGTATGGGTTTCCTACCAAAGATGGACTTGAGTGTCCGAGAGACTCACTTGATAAGTTTACAGAAATAACGGTTGAGTCATTAAACGAAGAGGAGGCAGAAGAGACGTGATCGGTAAATTAGCAATGATTATTTTGATTATCGCCGTATTGATCAGCATGGATTTCTTGATAGCAGCAGGACTTATGAAACTCATCTCATGGTGTTTCGGCTTTGCGTTTTCGTGGAAATATGCGTTGGGGGCATGGGCGTGCCTAATTTTGATTCAGGCATATTTTGGCAAGAGCAAGGAGCAAAATTGATTCCGTAATTATTGACAGGAGAGTAAAAAAACAAAGGAGAAAGAATGACACTGGTAGAACTTCACGAAGTTATGGGCGACCGCATTAACGTGACAATGAGAGCTGATCTCACTGCAGAAGAAAGAGCTACAGAAAACGAGCAGACAAGAATAATTGTTTCGGTCGGAAAGCAAATGATTAACAACGGCAAGCTGATCCTCGAATACGAAAAGGCACTTGCGCAGCAGAAAACTCTTACGCACTCTGTTTTGGCGGAAATCATCGGAGAAAACAATGTCTAAACCATTTACGGACGAACAGTGCCAATGGCTTGCCGACAATATTGCGATGTATTCAAGCTACTCAGACCTCACAGATGCATACAACGAGCGGTTTGGAACCGATTACAAATGGTCACGGCGTGGCTACTCTCCGATTGAGAGAAAATGTACGCGCATGGGACTGAGAAGAAACAACACCTCTTACGGTTTTACAAAAGAAGAAGACCAATGGCTCATTGAAAATGCCCGTCGGTTTTCTAGTAACTGGCTTTCTAAAAATATTGTATCGATAAGTGGAAGAAACCATTCTCCTGAAGCGATCAAGATGCATGTTAGAGAATGGCTCAACATTCACAAGGGCAACGGTGGCGTAAGAGAAGATACAGTCCAAACATATAAAAAGCCACTTGGTTCGCTTTGCTCGTGGGGCACGGGCAGAACAAGAATCAAGATAAATGACACCGGCGACGACAGGGTTGACTGGTATCCATACGGAAGATATGTCTACGAGAGCCATTATGGAGTCAAGCTGCCGAACAATGTTCAAATAATTCATCTTGACGGAGATCGCACCAATTTTGACATAAAGAATTTGTGTGCGGTCACACATAGAGAACACGCAGTTTTAACCGCAAACGACTGGCACTCTAGTGGTGAAATAACAAGATGTGGAGCTGTTTGGGCGAAATTATCTCTGCTCATTAAAGATGATGGAGAAAATCAATGAAACAATATTGCCGATATTGTGTTTGGCTTTGCGTGAATAATGCTCCATACTGCGAGGCTAAGAAAGAGTTTCGATCTAAGAGCAGTTGTATGCACACGAACACCTGCAAGGACTTTAGATTCGCTAATTGCGAGCCTGAATACCAGGATGCTTTCGGGATAACTCACGGATACAGACCTAGAAAGCCAAAGCACAGTCAACAAATAGCCGGACAGATGGAATTAGATTTGTAAAATTCATTTCGTCAAAACAAAGGTGCTATTTCCAATGGAAAGTGAGAGAAATTTTTAAATATCGTTATAAAAAATGCCTCTAAGCAGGCATGGAAAGGCGAGGATATGGGTAAGACGATTATCAAAGGCGTCAAAGAAGATGGTACGTTCGATGTAGAGAGAAAAAGTACGCCGGTGTTAATCACTGAACTTATTGGCAAACTGCCAGGAATGTGTGAGGCGGATATTTGCAAGGCCCTCGAAGAAATCAGATTAAGCGCAGAGCAAGATGAGCGTATTAGAAAATCATACGTTCAGGTAATAAAAGGCTGTGAGAGAAAGGAGAGAACATGAAGAAATATGACGTTATGGGCTGGGAAATGGCCAAGATGGATGATGTCAAGTGGTGTGTCCGCAAGGCCAGAAAAGACATTGATTATCTTTATGGGAACAAAAGCGATGACGCCAAAAAACTTGCACACACCATACTGGATGATGTCATTCGCATGATGTACATTGATGAGTTTAAGGCTGCTGACACTGACGAAGATCGTGATGCCATTCTTGAGACGACTGGCAGCTTCATTGTTGTTGTTTCTAAAGGCAAAGGTAAAGAAAAAGACATCAAATACTTCGAGAAGTACGACAACGGCAATGCTGTTTTGACCGACAAAGGCTACAGAGCCATGAAGTTTGACTACGAAAGCAAAGCAAACGAAGTTGCTGAGAGCGTTGGTTCTGACGCTTATGCTATGGATCTCAACCCCCAGGAACACGAATATTATGAAATGCTTCTCGATGCGATCTTCAATAGTCGTTTTGATGACGGAGAAGAAGAGGTTGATTGACATGGAACACTCATTTGACATTGATATAGCGAAGGAATATGGAATCCCGGCAGCTATACTGCTCAAGCACATCTATTACTGGGTGGAGAAGAACAGAGCAAACGAAAAGCATTGCATTGACGGAGAGTATTGGACATATTGCAGTGTCAAAGCTTTCGGCGAATTGTTCCCCTACATGAGTGCCAAGGTAATCCGAAATGGACTCACAAAACTGGAAGACGGTGGACTCATAAAAACAGGGTGCTTTAATACTCAGATTTATGACAGGACGAAGTGGTATACGCTTACCAAAATGGGCAGAAGCCTTTGCCGAAATGGTAAAAGGTCTTTAGACAAAAGGGCAACTCTCTTTACCCAAAAGGGCGAACCAATACCAGATATAATACCAAATATAGAAACATATAATAAATCTTCTAAAGAAGATTATATATATCCCTCTACGAGTGATAATTCCAAAAAGGCAAACACTGTCTATCCAGACATTGTCGAATTATGGAACTCATTGGAGTCATTTGGGATTAAGCCTATCCGTAGCATTACTGCTGAGAGTAAGCGTCATGTTTACCTTCGTGCAAGGTTTAAAGAATACGGTGAAGAGTCATTTGCTGAGATTGTTGAAAATATCAAGGCAAGTGATTTCCTTCAGGGCAAGACATATTCCAAGAAGCCATTTGTTGTCACATTCGATTGGGTAGTATTGCCTAGCAACTATGTCAAAGTTCTTGAAGGTAACTACAACAATCGTAGCAATGCTAATTCCACTCCTAGCTATGAGATGCCTACTGGTCTTGAGAAGCCGAAGGGTGAATGGCAATGAGCAAGTACTTTGACGAGAATGAAGTCAAAAAAGCTATAGCGATCATGAAGCCTGACGGTCAGCTGTTCGAATGTCGAATGCTTGAGGGCAACTTCATTTACTCCGGCTACTTTACGGATTCGGACACTTTGGTCAAGGCTCTGTCGAAGGAGAATCTCAAGGACAGGAATGTCTACATCACTCTCAACGAAGTAAACACCGGCTGTTACGGCAGAGTCCAACATGACCACTTCATTCAGATTCGAAAGAAAGAGCCGACGACTGGCGACGGAGACATCGTAGGGTACAACTGGATGCTAATTGACCTTGACCCGAAAAGGCCGTCGGGAACATCTTCATCCGATGCTGAACTGCAAGAGGCAAAGGATCTTGGGAACAAGATGTACTTAGCCCTCCGCAACTTGGGTTTTGAGAAACCGCTATTTGCCTATTCGGGGAACGGTGTTCATCTGCTCTACAAAATCAGACTAGCGAACACTCCTGAGAGGATCGCACTCGTCAAGAAGTGCCTCTCCGTGTTGGATGTTATGTTTTCAACTGACAATGTCAAAGTGGATATCAAAAACTTTAATCCGGCTAGGATAACCAAGCTGTATGGCTGTAGGTCGGCGAAAGGTGCTGACATCAAGGATAGACCACACAGGCAGAGTTACATCGTCGGCAATCCGACGGAGATAAAGACAACCGACATTGCTTACCTGGAGAAACTTGCAAAACTGATTCCAGATGAAGCCGAGAAGCCTCAAGAGTACAACTCATACAGCCCATCATCATTTGATGTCGAGGCATGGATGCAGAAATACGGAATCGAGTACAAGGCGGTTGGTTGCTCAGACGGTACGAAATACATTTTGGATCACTGCCCTTTCAATGAGAACCATAAGGGCAAGGATGCCATGGTCTTCAAGCGAAACAACGGTGCGCTGTCCTACATATGTCTTCATGATTCGTGCTCAGATAAGCACTGGAAAGAGTTCAGGCAATTCTTTGAGCCAAACGCCTACGAGAGGCGTGAAGCCGTCCGAATGGAGAAGATGTATCATTCTTACAATCGACACGCAAAACCGCCTCTACGCCTCGCTGAGACGCCTGCACAGGGTGCTCCTGTGTTTTATACGGCACAGAATATCCTGGACATGAAATTCCCTGACATGACATTCGTCAAAACAGGCATAAATGTCATCGATAGGAAGATGCGAGGTCTTGGAAAAGGTCAAGTCAGTGTGTGGAGCGGTCTTAGGGCAAGCGGTAAGTCATCGGTCATCTCAGAGATAGGTCTTAACGCTGTAGATGACGGAAACAATGTTGCTTACTTCTCAGGAGAGCTGTTTTGCAAGGACTTCATGGATTGGATGAACTTGCAAGCTGCCGGAAAGGCTTTTGTGACCGAGACAAATAACGAGGGGTTTTATACAACACCGTTAGATGTCAGGCAAAAAATCGCCAAGTGGCTAGAAGGACATTTTTGGCTCTACAACAATGATTACGGTAACAACTTCCGAGAGGTAATTAATCGCTTTGAAGAAATCATAGTCAAGAACAAATTGGACTTACTAATTTTGGACAACCTGATGGCACTCGACATAAATGATCTCAGCGAAAGCAAGTGGGATGCTCAGAAGGAATTTGTGTTGGCTCTCAAGTCCGTGGCTCAACGGTTCAAGATTCATGTCGCATTCATTGCACATCCTAGAAAAGCGATGGGATTCCTGAGATTCGATGATATCGCCGGGACCGCCGACCTTGGTAATGCTGTTGACAGTGCATTCATCGTCCACAGGGTGAATCGTGACTTCAAGAGGTTCACTGGCGAGATGTTTGGATGGCATGAGGACAACGAGATATACGAGGCAACCAATGTCATCGAGATAGTCAAGGACAGACACAGCGGAAATCAAGATGTCTTCATCCCTCTGTACTACGAGATAGAGAGCAAGCGGCTCAAAAACGAGATGGGCGAGAATGTCATCTACGGATGGTGTAGCAACAGACATGAAGAGCAACTTCTCTCGCTTGCCGACTTTCAAACTGTAGAGGAGGATTTGAGCGGAGTTCCGTTTGGGTAAGGGGTTTATATGGAAAACTACATAAAAGCCGTCCTACGGGCTACTGGAGAGGCTTGGACGGTATTCAAAATCGCGGCGTCCACCGGGAAGAATCCGAAACTGGCATTTGAGCAGCTCAGAGCCAAGTATAAAGGCACTGATGTCGAGGAGTACATCGCTGAGTACACCAAAATCTGCGAAGAGGAACTGCCGAAGATAAGCGACACTGAGGCATATCTGAAGGACGCAATCGAGATTGGCAATAAGGTGTTTACTGTATTCAAGGCGAATGTCAGGAAGGTTTATGCGGAGGAGATGACCGACGGTGACTGGAATCGGCTCATCAAAATGGCATCTGATGTGGGATATGCCAAGTGGAATCCGCAAGTAAAGGAGTACGCTAAGAGGTACTCGGCTATGATTGTTTGGGAGTTGGAGCGAGTTTACCAACGGATACACCACATCCCGAAAGATTGGGAAAAGCACATTTGAAAGGAGTGAAGTTTTGAAATTTGTTGTAGAAAAGGGCGGTTTTGCCCCTGTCAGAGAACATGCAACTGACGCTGGAATTGATTTAAAAACTCCAAAGGATATCATCGTGTCACCGCACTCGTCTGAGTTTGTTGACCTTTTGGTCAGAGTTGAGATCCCAAGCGGATACGTGGGTCTTCTGACGAGTAAGTCGGGTCTGATGACAAGGAACGACATCAAGACTACTGGAACTATTGACAACGGGTATTCAGGCACAATCGGATGCAAGATTTTTAATCACTCCAACAGCCATGTCTTCTTTAAGAAGGGGGACAAGGTCACGCAGCTTGTTGTTCTGCCGTGCATTATGGACGAAGTAGAGATTGTTGACAGCATCTATGGCGGTGACAGAGGCGAAAATGGATTCGGGAGCACGGGGCGATGACTACTTTCGGAAAGCGAATATTGGAAATCAAAGAGGAGCGTGGCTTGAGTTACGCACAGATGGGTAGGATGTGTGGAATTGACCAACGAAATTTCTCTGCATGGACAAAAAATTACAAGATGCCAAATGCCGACATGGTGATTAAAATCGCCAGGGGGCTTAACGTCTCAGCGGATTGGCTCTTGGGACTAAGCAACGACAGGAGGAGGCATGGCTAAATCAGGAGACACGATAAGCAGACAGGCGGCTATAAATGCGATTGACGAATGTTACTGTGGAGGAGAGGACTCATGCGGCGAGCCGTGGATATACAAAGAGAATGCGGTGGAAGCTATTGAGATGGTTGAGCGGTTACCGTCCGCACAGCCCGAAATAGTGCGGTGTAAGGACTGTCGATATTACAACTCCGAAGAAAAAGAGTGCCTTGATTTGATGGGACATGGACGCAGATGGGAAGAGGATGATTTTTGCAGTTATGCGGAGAGGAGAGAGGAAACAACATGACAGAAGATATGGCAAAACCTGATTATGAACGACTTTGTAAAGAATATGAGACCAAAATAGATGAGCTTAACAGGCAGAATAATGACCTGCAAATGAGGATACAAGAAATGAAATACCACACCCAAAGGCTTGCGGGGCGTGTTTCAGGTCTTGAATTTGCTATTCGGTGCAATGGCGTATCAGGGGGAGAGGTGACGGAATGAACAGCATAATGAATGCTATCAAAGAAGATTGGTATGCTTTTTACATTCTTGGACTCAGCATTATTACCGCAGTTATCAAATGGTTTATACGGAGAAGGGGGTGACGGAATGAGCAGGTTAATTGATGCTGACATTTTAGAAAACAGGATGTATCACGAAGCATTTGAAAAAGATTCAGATATGCAGAAGTGGGACAGCGGTTGTTGGATCAGATACAAGTTGTTTGAGAAAGTTCTGAGAGAACAGCCCACAGTCACTCCCGAACCGCACTGGATACCAGTGACAGAGAGGTTGCCGAAATTACGGCACGATGTTCTACTGACCGTTTTCTTTCACGAAAGGTGGAACGTAGCAGAGGGATACCGACAAGAAGGCGAGTTCATGTTTTGGAATAACGGGATATTAGATTCTGTATTGGATGAAGAAAATAGAGTAAGGGCATGGATGCCAAAGCCAGAACCTTACAAGGGGGTGACGGAATGATCGCAATCAAAACAAGCATAAAGAAAATGCCCGAATACTGTGATGATTGCCGATGGTACGAGTGCAGACCGCATCCGATGAAAGGATGGACAGAATCATGCGCATTGATGAATCAGTGCATGGACGATGACCAACCAGATGAATGGATTTATGACGGAAACGGCAGACCCAAGGCATGTCCACTTATCGAAGTGAAAGAAGAGGTGACGGAATGAAAATCATATTTGTGCTTAGAAACGGCTTTACATTCGGCGTTACATGCGAAGAGTTTTTCCTTGACAAAAACGGACTGGGAGATTATGCGGGATACGAAATCAAAGGCATCAAGGACAACAAACCGCTCTTTATTAGGTGGGAAGATGTTGTGCTTGTGTATAGGGCAGATATGGATAGAGAGGTGACGGAATGAACAAATACATCATCGAGTTAGATGAGAACGCCAAAGAGGTGGTTGTTATATCCCTTGAAGATGGGGACATGTGGACGGACACAATGCAAGCCGATGACCTTGAGCAACTCAACTCCGACTACATCAACGAGCACTTCGCAGACCTGCAAGACACGGCATATCAGCGTGGACTGGAAGATGGCAAGCAGACCGCTATAGGGGCGGCAGAACTGCGTGAGAAATTGGAGTATCAAAAAGGCTTCGAGGACGGCAAGGCACAGAGCGAAAAGGGCTGTGAAGGGTGTATGTGGGAAGGCAATCCTTATGACGCTTGTGAGCAGTGTAGCAATGCATACAAGAATCTATGGACAGCAAAGCAAAAGACCGATGAGATATGCTTCGGTGATGAGATTGTAGTAAATGGAGAGCGAGGAGTTGTTGTATCGCACGAAAACGAGGGAAGCGCTCCTATATGGGCGCTGTTAAACGGTTATCGCACTCCGCAGATCGTCGATAAAAACAATTATGCAAAGACAGGACGGCGCTTTGACATCGACAAGATACTGGAGGAGATGAGGGAATGAACCACGACTATGCCCACTGCTCTGACTTTAAGGATGACTGCCCACAGGAATGCTTCAGGGCGCAACTTGTGCGAGACTTAGAAAATATTCCAATTTGGTATCGAGTATCGTGGATGCACTTCAAGGGGACGAATGAATGCGAAAGGAAGGGGGAGCAGAATGACAATTGATGGAATCATACTTGTTGCGCTTGGAATTTTTATTGGAACTAACTTGGGATTCATCGTCGCCGGATTAATGGGGGCAAATGGAGATTATGAAGATTAAGCAGCTTCTATGCAGACACAACTACGAGGTGGTCAGCGACAAAGTGATGGTTAAGGATGGGCATTATACCCTTGTGAGAACCAAATACAGATGTGCCAAATGCGGAAAGGTGATTTACGTATGACCGAAGAAGAGGCAAGGGAAATCATCAGGAATGAAGCTTACACAAACGTCAGAAAGCACATCGAGGCGATCGAGGTTGCGATAAGAGTGCTTGGGGAAGACGCAACAATGGCAGACATATGGAGATGGGCAGATGGTAGCGGTAGATATGATGCAGACGGCGAGAAACATTGATGAACTGCGGATAAAGCACGGCATGACGATTAAAGACATGTGTGATGCTGTCGGGGTCGGCACTGTTCAGTCGGTTTATAAATGGATTCACGGCAAAAATCTGCCGACAATCGACAACCTGGTCATCATAGCTTCGCTGTTTGGGGTGAAACTAGACGACATAGTGGCAACGAAAGGAGAGTAAGGATGGAATATATCAAGATACCGAATATCTTCAAGAGGGAGACTTTTGGGAAGAACAAGATTATCGAGGGTGCTTACAGTTCGCCGGAACTTGAGTATCTGAAGGATGCAATGTGGGGATTTGAAGAGAAGATCGACGGAACCAATATAAGGGTCTGTTGGGACGGCTACAGAGTCAGCTTCAAAGGCAGAACTGACAGGGCGCAGATCCCGGCACATCTGTTAGCCAAACTTGAAGAGCTGTTTGGCGGCGAATCCAAAGAAGAGTTATTTGAACAAGAATTCGGCAAGAGTGATGTCATTCTCTTCGGAGAGGGATATGGTGAAAAGATTCAGAAGGGAGGCGGACTGTATGGCCCAGTCAACTTCAGGCTGTTCGACGTAAACATCGGTGGGTATTGGCTAAAACAGGATGCTGTTGATGCAATTGCTGAGATGTTTTGCATTGAAACCGCACCGTTTTTGTTTCGTGGAACACTGGAGGACGGCGTAAGGTTCATCAAAACGCATCCAAAATCAATGCTCAGAGATGCTGAGATGGAGGGAATCGTGGGCAGACCGATGGTTCAGATGTTCAGCAGGACTGGCGAACGGATCATGGTCAAAATCAAGTGCAGAGATTTCTAAGGGGTGGTCAGTATGAAAACCAAATTTAATTTTACCCCAAATGAGGAAACATGGATTCGCACAAAGAATCATTGCAGAACTACCGACAACAAGGATTTTACTGACAAGAATCCGACAGATACCTTCAAGAAGAAGCTGCTCATGTCAGAGCATACTCCGATAAGGCTCCTGGAATTTGATTGGTCATGGAAGGGTATTCCGTACTGGGTTTCCACCGAAATGTCGAGACATCGGTGGGAGAAGTTTATCAGCAGTCAGCGAGATGACAGGCTCATAGATGACATTCCCAGAGCAGAGAAGCCACAGGGAGCATTGGTCAATTATGACGGATACGCAAATATGCAAAGCTTGATTGATGTGGCGAGAAAGCGTCTCTGCTACAAGGCAACTCCCGAAGCGAGAGGTTTGGCAGAGGACTTCAAGATTCAGTTAGGCAAGATGTTTCCGGCAGAGGCAAATGTCCTCGTACCGAACTGCATCTACAGAGGTGGATGTCCCGAATTTACGTCCTGTGGGCTTTATAAGCGGTTTTTGAAGTTTTGCGAATGGAAGTACCCGAACATCGATTTCAGCGATTTACAAGCCAGATACGATGCTTATAACGATATGTTTTTTGAGAACTATGAGGAGAAAGAATGAGAGTAGTAGTTTACACTGGATCTAGAAATCTCTATCCCGACATGATCCCGGCGGTCAAGTCGATGTTGAAGAACGGAAAGCCCGACTTGGTCTATCTGCTCATCGAGGATGATAAATTTCCGTTTTGGTTGCCGTCGAATGTCAAGACAATAAACGTCAGTGGGCAGCAGTTCTTTCCAAAGGACTCGCCGAACATGAAGTCGAAGTTCACTTACTTGGCGATGATGAGAGCGGCCTTGGCAAAAGTCCTTCCCGAAGACATTGACAAGGTTCTGTCCCTTGACTGCGATACCATTGTCGTCGGCAGTCTCGATGAACTTTGGGAACGGGATCTCGACGGATATTACTTCTCTGCAAGCATTGAGCCGCATAGGACGAGGTGGGACACGCTCTACACCAACACTGGCGTAGCATTGTACAACCTCAAGATGCTGAGAGAGACAGGCAAGGTTGACGAGGTCATCAAGGAACTGAATTCAAACGTCTATCCTTGGGTCGAGCAAGATGTATTCAACTATCTCTGCCAGGGGCATATCCTTCCGATGCCTAGTGACTATAACGCAAACAATTGGACTTTGCCGACCAATAACGTACACATCAAGCACTATGCCGGGATCTCCTGTTGGAACAGCGAATATGACGTCCAGTTTTATCGAAACATGGATTGGTTCAGAATAACGGACGAGGTGGAGAATGTCTAGGAAAACATACTATAACAGCGGCTCTTCGCTGATGCGGTCTTACGCAAGGCAGTATAAAGATCGAGAGGACAACACAGCAGCTATTGCCGAGAGTGTAGACAACATTGTGCCACGCAACTATGCGGCGTTTGCACTCGTCTTACACAGGCATTATGGATTTGACCAAGACAAGATAGCCGACATCATTGCGTATACTCAGGAACTTTTCAATGAGTCGCTGTTTGAGGGGTTAGACATCTTCAAGGCTTGCAGTGACGAGGTTGGCATCGATATGTATGGCGAGATCCACGCCAAGAAACATCGTGTCGTCGGTGATTTGAAAATTTAAGAGGTGGTCAACTTGGAAAAATGGATTGTGACTTGTGACTATGTAAAGGGTGTCCTTACGTACTTCGTGGAAGACAGATTCACCGGGGAGAGACGAGGCTCGTTTGATTGTGAGCCATGGGCAGAAGAGTTTGCTAGAGAACTTAACCGTGAAGGAAAGTAAGAGGTGGTCAACTTGAAACTGTGTGCATTCAATGACTGTAAGTCCGGCGACCATAAATATTCGATCCGTTGCTGTGACTGCCATGATGATAAATGCCCTGAGAGATGCAAGGACGGAGAGTGTGAGAACTGCCATTGGGCTATAGAGGTGAAAGATGACAAGAGAAGAGAAAAATGATTATTTCGATAGGATGTGCGGAGAGACTGACTGTGATGCGTGTCCGATAAGTACACTTGGCCTGTGTGATAATGTCACAGGCTATGACACAGTACACGATTTCTCAGATGAGGATATCGATAATTCCATTGCACTCCTTGAAAAACATATGGCCGAAATCGGCAAAGGTGGTCAAGTTGAGTTTGATGTGGTTGAACGTCCGGCGCACTACACCAAGACATCCATTGAGTGCATCGATGCCATGGTCGAAACACAGGGACCTGAAGCTGTCAAGGATTTCTGCATCTGCAATGCTTTTAAGTACCTTTGGCGGCATAACTCAAAGAACGGCGACGAGGATGTCCGCAAGGCAAATTGGTATCTGAACAAGGCTGTTGAACTGATGGATAAGGAGAAGTGATGGCGTTTTCTGACGAGTATTACAAAAAGCAGATGCTTGAGGTCGAGAGGAGTAAGGGCGAGATTTTGAGGCAAGAGGCGGAGCTACTTGAGGAAATGCTGAGAAAGCAAGATAGGCAGATAGCACTCTTGGAGCGGATCTCGCGCATCATAGAAAGCAGATGTGACGATGGGAGATGACATGTTGATTACAGATAAAGGTATGAAGCCACAGTCATGCTTGCACTGCAAATACCGATATGCCGGAAAACAGTACTTCTTCGGTTTGAACGATGTAAAGCACTCCGACATGGGCGGTTTCATCTGTGCAGCTTTCGCCGACGAAGAGGGCATCCTCGTGCATATGACTGGATTGGTTAACGACACTGTTGATTTCTGCGAGATGTTCAAAGAAAGGGGAACAAGATGAGCAAGGCTCTAATGAATAAATATATAACTAAATATGACGCCATCCAGGCGATGAAGTCCGGGCGGACAAGGGAAGAATCCGAGTGGGCGATTAAGTCGATCAAGGCGGTCAAACTAAAGAGATCCAAGAAGGTAACACAGACGTTCTTCAAGGGCGAATCCGAGCGGTGTCCTCACTGCGGTCGCAAGCTTGAAATCTATGATTTAACATATGATATGCCAAAGTATGTCTACTGCTTTTGGTGCGGCGGAGCGGTTAAAAGGGCAAAGGGCAAGAAGAATCCTGAGTTCGACTATTCAATGATCGAGGGCGAAGATGAAACTTAATTTTGTAAAGGTGGTCAGACAGAGATTTTGCAAGCATGACTTTCGCATGGTTGACAATGAGTTCAACAGGGTTAGTCGGAGAATCTGCTATCCAAAATTCCAGTACAAGTGCGCCAAATGCGGAAAAATCGTTTGGCTAGAAATGAAAGGTGATCAACATGAATACTGAAGCATTCAACAGGATTATAGCAGCTATCACCGATGCATACACTGGATCGGCATCGGAGATTATCCAATACGAGATTCAGACATCAAAGATGTGGTTGGTGTTTTGCGTAATCGTACTTCTGCTGACGGTAACCGCCATGATTGCAGTACATATCCGCAACAGGAAACGTAGCATGAGTTGGTCTGATGAGGAATTCTCAATATTTGTAAATGTTACTGGCATAATCCTGTCAACGATATTAATTTGCGTGATTTTAAT
>JAEIGA010005379.1_pt1 | contig 19586 bp, 21 predicted proteins | sample 9270691 | NCBI WGS metagenome assembly JAEIGA01 (sample SAMN17057246, study PRJNA624740) | gut metagenome | biome: biome; isolation source: fecal sample | host: Bos grunniens | place: China: Xizang | collected 2019 | reverse complement strand
GGGGGTAAGACCAATATCAAGCAAACGGCGGCGCATACTGCCCTTGGTCAGCAGTTCGGCAATTTCGGCGTATTCTCCTACATTAATGGTGTTAAGGTTTTTCGTGTTGCCCGCCCCCTAAAGTATATTCAATAATATAATATTCCCGTAAAATTTTAATGCCACATACAATTTCTTGAAAATAGGTTTAATATATGTTATATTATTGTGGGCGGTGAGATATATGGATGTAATTTACGAAAATAAAACACAGTTAATAGAAACCTCGATGTCTAACGGCTTGGTTCCTTATGCCCATTTGCATAAGGAACTTGAGATAATATATGTGCGCAAAGGAAAAGCTGTTGCATATGCCGATAAAAACAGCTATCTCTTAAATGCGGGGGATATGTTTATAGCCTTCCCTAACCAAGTTCATTATTACCGAACGGTTAGCAGGGGTGAATTTATGATTTTTGTTTTTTCTCCGGATATTTTATATGATGTTTCTTCAAAAATATCTAAAAGCAAGCCTGATATTAATTACTTTACTTCCTTAGATGATGGAAAACTAAAGGATATTTTTGAGAGCATATGCGCTTTGGATGACGAGTATAAAAACACTGCAATAAGCGGTTATCTTAATGTTGTTATAAGCTATATTTTGCCAAAGCTCAGACTTAAAACGGTTGATACTGAGAATAATTCTGCTTTCTATAATATTGTTGATTTCTGCACCCATAATTTTAATGGAGACATAACACTTGATTCTGTATCCGAAAGCCTGCATTTGAGTAAGTACTACATATCCCGTTTAATCAATAATAGGCTTAAACAGAATTTTAATGAATATATAAATAATTTGCGAATTTCCGAGGCCTGCAACCTTTTAAGGGCAACCGACGCAAAAATAGCCGACATCTCGGAGGATGTCGGCTTCGGAACGATACGGTCGTTCAACCGTGCGTTTAAGCTTATTATGGGTATGTCACCTGCGGAATACCGCAGTAAGAACAATGCGCTTAAAGAGATTTAAGGTAATTGATACTTATTTCGGCACATTCAAGGGGAGTTTTATCCATACTGGGAGAATCCTGCTCTATAATAACCCAGTTTGCATTAACCTCTTTGCATGCGTCAAGTATAGCGGGGAAGTTCTGGACACCGCAGCCTACGGGGCGCAGTTCAAATTCTGTAGCCTCTTTGGGAGCTTCCTTGCCATCAGTACCGATAAGTCCGTACATATTTTCACTCTTACTTCCGACAAAATCTTTAAGGTGGATTATTTCAATTCTGCCGTTGTATTTGCGAATGTAGTCTGCGGGATTTTCGCCGCCTACATTTACCCAGCAGGTATCAAGCTGGGTTGAAAGCAGGTCTGCTGAAACGTCGCTGTAAAGACGGTCAAGCTTGTATTCGCCGTCTGCCTTTTCAAATTCAAAATCGTGGTTGTGGTAGCAAAGCTTCATACCGTTAGCGTTTGCAAGCTCGCCGAATTTCTTGACATTCTCTATAAACTCTGCGTTTTTCTCTCCGCCTGCGAGATACTCTGCGCCAATCCAAGGGATAACAATGTATTTACAGCCTATTTCGGCATAGGTCTTAAAGGTTTCCTCACCCTTTAAAAGCTCGTCGTAAGGAACGTGTGCAGAAAGCGGAACAAGACCTATCTCATCGCAAAGCTTTTTAACCTCGGCGGCGGTTTTACCGCAAAGTCCCGCAAATTCAACGCCGTCATAGCCTAACTTCTTAACCTTTTTAAGAGTACCCTCAAAATCGGCAGCCATATCCTCTCTTATAGAATAAAGCTGTATAGCAATCGGGAAATCATACATAATTTTATTTCTCCTTTTAATTTCCGACAGCCCTCTTTGGGGCTGTCGGTATTTTTATAATTAGATTTCAGGGATATTAATCTCTACTTCATGACCGCACTCGCTGGAGTCCTGAATTCCTGAAAGAATAGCCTGATTGTAGATGATCTGGCTTGTGGGAACCGGAGCCTCGGTGCCGTTGTGTATGGAATCAAGGAAGGAGCGAATCTTTCTGTTCCAAAGGTCAGTGGTCTCGGGGAGGAGCGGGATTTTAGTCTCTACAGGTTCACCTGCAACATCGTGATAAATGGTCATAGGCTTATCGAAGGAGCCGTTCCAGCAATCGGTTGACGGTACTCGCAAAGAGCCCTTTGTACCCATAATTATAGTGTCTCCCGGAGTGTCAAGGTGCATATACCAAGCAATGCGGAAGTCAAGAACTATGCCGCCCTCAAGACGGATGTAGGCAGAAGCAAAGTCGTCAACGCTGAATTTCTTTGCGCATTCGGGCTTGCCAACCTGTGAATAAGCCTCGGGTGTGGTGCCGAAATAATCGGTAGCAGTACCCGAAACGGTTAAGGGCTTCGGATTGCCTAAAGCGTTCATAACAAGGTCGATTGAATAGCAACCGATGTCGCCCAAAGCACCAAGACCTGCCTTATCGTTTTCAATAAAGGTTTCAGACCAGCTTACGGGAATACCGTGCCTGCGGCCGCCGCCTGTCTGAGCATAGAATACTCTGCCAAGCTCGCCCGACTGCACTATTTTCTTAATCATCTGCATATTTGCGTCAAAACGGGGCTGGAAGCCTACGGATACAATTTTACCGCTCTTCTTCTCTGCCTTGCGGATTGCAATAGCCTCATCAAGGGTTACGGTCATGGGCTTTTCAAGAAGCACATGAAGTCCGTGCTCGAGCGCATAAATAGTGCATTCTGCGTGGGTGCGGTTATAGGTACAAACCGAAACCGCATCAAGGTTCATTGTGTCGATCATTTCCTTGTAATCGGTGAAGAATTTTGCACCCTCAACCCCACACTCAGCAAATTTCTTTTCTGCCTTGCCGGGAACAAGGTCACAACCTGCAACAAGCTCTGCATCGGGTTGAGCCTTATAGGTGGTGATATGAGCGCCGGAAATTCCGCCGGTACCGATTACGCCGATTCTAAGCTTTTTACCAGCAGTTACAACGCTCTCCTCACACTGGTTGCTTGAGAAATTGTTCATGTCAATTGCCATTTTCTTTTCCTCCAAAAAATTTTTTTATAATTACTATCGAATGTCGAAACGAAAAAAGCGTTTCGACAAACCGATTTTATCGGTTATTGTGAATTCAAATGAATGTTCATTTGAATTCACTCGATATTTAAGATTTGTCAGGCGTGACGGGTTCGACTCTCGTCAGCCTAAGTATAACCATTATATCACGAACTGGCGCATATAGCGGCAGCTAAGTGCAACTGAATCTAAAATCCGTTCCTTTGAGCTTTCAAACGCCTTGTCCTCAACCTCAATGCAGGCAAAGCCGTTAAAGCCAATGTCAGTAAGGGCGGAAACATATTTGCCCCAGTCAACATCTCCGAGGCCCGGGAGTTTGGGGCTCATATAATCCAGAGGATAGCCCATTATGCCCACCTCGTTTAATCTATCGGGATAAAGCTTAATATCCTTAAAGTGAACATGGAAAATCTTGTCTTTAAACTGATAAAGCGGCTTTATGTAGTCAATCTGCTGCCAGATAAAGTGGCTCGGGTCATAGTTGATACCGAAATTGTCGCTGGGCAACAATTCAAACATCTTGCGCCAAAGGGCGGGGGTGGTAAACAGATTCTGTCCGCCGGGCCACTGGTCTGCTCCGAAAAGCATAGGGCAGTTTTCAATAGCTACCCGAACACCCTTTTCCTCGGCGAGTTTGATAATAGGAGGCCAGATTTCTTTAAAGAGCTCAAGATTTTCTTCCACGGTTTTGGTCTGGTCCCTTCCGATAAAGGTGGTAACCATATTAACACCTAAAAGTGAGCTCATATTGATAACCTTTTTAAGGTGCTCTATAGCGGCATTTCTCTTTTCGAGGTTTCCGTCCATAGTGTTGGGATAAAAGGCGAGGGAGGAAATTTCAATTCCCTTTTTCGCACAGAAATCCTTTATGTAGGCGATATACTCGTCCGCGGTGTTATCCACATCAATGTGGCTTACACCTGCGTAACGCCTTTCCGCCTTGCCCTGCGGCCAGCAAGCAACCTCCATACATTCACAGCCGTTTTTTACGGCGTTTTCGACAGCCTCCTCAAAGGTAAATCCGTCGTAGATTGCGCTTACGATTCCAAGCTTCATAATTTGCACTCCTTTATCGGGTATTTAATTTTTGCGCTTTGCTTTATCAAGTCCATTACAGAATGGACATTGTGGGTTAGCTCACAAACGCTTTTGTAATCGCTTAAAAAAGCGTCCTTATTCTCAATATAATCTGCGAATTTTTCTGCCTCGCCCCGCATTACCTCGGCACGGTCGGGTGTTTCTAAAAGTAGGGTTTCCTTACCGTCCTTTACAAGGGAGATATCAGCGTACTGAGAGATAGAGCCGATTTTAACAACGCCCTTATCACCCACAATTTCCGAGCCTATAGCCGACTGCCCGATTTTACTGTAGGAGAGCACGGCTGTAAAATCTTTAAAGCCTAAAACCGCTCCGCCCGAAAGGTCGGTACCGTTATTAGCAAGGGCGGCACAGGCTGATACACTGTACGGTACTCCTAATAAATCTACCGCCGCATATACGCAGTAAACCCCTAAATCCATAAGGGTTCCTGCGGCAAGTGACATATCAAAAATATTTACCTTTTCACCCTTCGTAAATTGCTCATATCGGCTTGAAAGCTGACAAAAATCAATCCTCGCCTGCGAAATTTTGCCTATTTGGCTTAATGCATCAAGCAGAACCTTACGCCCTGCGGTGTGTCGGGACATAATCGCCTCGGCGTATATAAGCCCCTTTTCATTTGCAAGGGCGAGCAGCTCATCATACTTTTTACAATCGGTTGTTATAGGCTTTTCACATATAACATTTTTGCCCTTTTCCAAGAAGAGACGGCTTTGCTCATAGTGAAAAACATTAGGCGTAGCTATGTAAACCGTGTCTGTTTGGGGGTTTTCGGCAACAGCCCTTAAATCGTCGGAATAATGCTTGAAGCCCTGCGCTTTTGCAAAACTTTCACCGTTTTTAAGGCTTCGGGAATAGGCGGTGTGAAGCTCATATCTTCCCGTCAAACGGCAAGCAGACAAGAATTTCTCGGTTATTGCGCTTGTGCCGACGGTTGCGAGCTTTATCATTATATATTTACCTCAAGAGCTTGCTTTTTCTTAGAAGACTCAAAACAAGCCTCCATTACCTGCATAACACGGCGTACTTCATTATGTGTAATTGCGGATTCTTCCTTGCCCTCAAGTGCGGCGCAGAAATTGCGGTAAAAATCGTGAACATCGCTTGCGGGGCGCTCCGCCTCATACATATCAAGGGTGATTTCATCACGGGGCGCCATTGTTTTGGTGATGCCTGCGGCAGTCTGAACGGGGAGTACCTCTTTTTCGTTCCAAGCCTTCATACGGGCAACCTGAGCATTTTTCTGCCAATCCTCAATGATTGCACTGCCATTCTTGCATTGCAGATAAAAACGGGGCATAGCGATAAAGTTGTATGTACCCACCTCAACATAGGCGGTCTTTCCGCTTTCAAAGTAGATTGTAAGCTTAAAGCCGTCGTCCACCTCGGAGTTGGTGATGTGGGTCTCGGTGCAGTAAACCCTTACGATTCTTTCCTTTATAATTTGAAGAATCTGGTCGATAAGATGCACGCCCCAGTCGAGAATCATTCCGCCGCCCTGCGCCTTTGTGCAGCGCCAGTCGCTGGGAATACCCCTTGAGCCGTGAATGCGGGACTCAATATTAATAAGCTCGCCTATTTCTCCTGATTCCACAATCTTTTTCATTGCTAAGTAGTCAACATCCCACCGTCTGTTTTGGTGAACGGTGAAAAGCTTACCTGATTTATCCGCTGCGGCGGTCATTTCGTCAAATGCGGCAACTGACATTTCAACCGGCTTTTCGCAAATGACATTTTTACCCGCCTCTAAGGACTTTATAACAAGCTCCTTGTGGTCATCATTGGGAACGGCGATTACAACAGTTTCCACAGCACTGTCCGCTAAAACCTCTTTGAAAGAGGAATATGCGTGAATGCCGTTTTTCTCTGCAAGGGCGTTTTTAGCGGGGTCGATATCATAAACTCCCGTAAGTGCGGCAACCTCGCTGACCAAAATCTGGCGGGTGTGCCACGCACCCTGACCGCCGTAGCCTATTACTGCAAAATTCTTCTTCATTATTATCCCTCAATTTTCTGAATGTGTGGGCAGTCGATTTCCTTGCGGTAATTGGAATACGCCCAATGAACAGCATTTTTAATAACTTTTATAATCTGCGGATTGTGATATGTAGGGTAGCTTTCGTGACCGGGCTGGAAGTAGAAAATCTTGCCGTAGCCACGTCTGTAGCAGCAGCCCGCACGGAATACCTCGCCGCCTTCGTAGTTTCCTATAAATATAAGCTTGTCAGGCTCGGGTATGCTGAAGGGCTCGGAATAGGTTTCCTCGTGTTCAAGCTTTATGTAGCGGTCGATTCCCTGCGCTATCGGGTGGGACGGGTCGCAAACCCAAACATATTCTCGGTCGCCGTCCTCACGCCAGCTTAAAGAACAGGGGGTACCCATAAGAAGCTTAAAGGGCTTAGAATGGTGTGCGGAGTGGAGGAAAATCATTCCCATACCCGAAAGCACCGCATTCTGCACACGCTTTGCCACCTCATCGGGCACATCTCCGTGCTGCAGATGACCCCACCAGAGCATAACATCGGTCTCAGCCAAAAGCTCGCAGGTAATATCATTAACACTGTCAAGAGTGACGGTGTTAACGGTAATTTCTCCGTCTTCAAGGTGTTCCTTTAACGCTGTGTGTATGCCGTTTGGATAAATTTCCTTAACGGCGTCATCTTTTTTCTCGTGCACGAATTCGTTAAAAATGGTTATGCGCATCATTACCCACACTTTCTTTTCTATACTAATTATATAGATTTGATTGAAGTTTTGCAAGTAAAATATATCATATTTTATAGACAAATATTGCTGTGCTTGCAAAATATACCCAAATATGAAGGTTTATTTTTGCAGTTTGCGGGAAAACTGATATCGGTGATTGAATTGACTTCCTCTAAGAAAAATAATCTGCTGACCGCCGCTGCAGGGCTTGCGGTCGGAATTGTAAACGGTCTTTTAGGTGCGGGTGGGGGAATGATAGCCGTGCCGCTCCTCAAAAAATTAGGACTCAGCCAAAAGCAAGCCCATGCGAACGCGGTTGCGGTTATACTGCCGATAACAGTTTTAAGTGCCGTGCTTTACCTTATAAAGGGCTATGTGCGCTTCTCCGATTGCCTTATTTTTATACCGGGCGGGCTTGTGGGCTCGCTTATTGGAACCTACTGCCTTAAAAAAATTTCGCCGAAATGGCTTAAAAGAATTTTCAGCGGTTTTATGGTTTACGCAGGCGTGCGTCTGCTTTTAAGATGAAATGGGCTGCCCTTTTAGCAGGGCTTTTCTCGGGAATAATAGGCGCTATGGGGCTTGGCGGCGGAGCGGTGCTTATAATCTATTTTTCGCTTTTTACCGACACGCCGCAGTTAAAATCGCAGGGGATAAATCTGCTCTTTTTTATCCCGACCGCTATCGCTGCAGTTATTGTTTACGCTCTAAAAAAGCAGATAAAATGGAAAACGGTGCTCAAAGTTGCACTTTGGGGGCTTTTGGGGGCGGCTGTCGGCATATATTTTGCCGACCTGTTAGGGGGCAGGCTTACTTCAAAGCTTTTCGGCGGACTTCTTGTTATTATGGGAGTAATAGAAATATTTTCAAAAAAAGGTTGCGATAAAAACAAATGAATGCTATAATGAATAAGAATAAATGTTCGGGAGGAGACGGGAAGATGTCGAAAACACCGCTTACCGAAAAGCAGGAAAAGGTTTACCGCTTTCTTGTGGAGGAAATGTCCTCGGGCTTTCCGCCCACAGTAAGGGAAATATGTGCCGCCACAGGTATTAAATCCACCTCGACCGTCCACGCAATTTTAAATGCTCTGGAGGAAGAGGGGTATATAGTAAGGGACGCTAAGTCCTCAAGGGCAATACGGCTTGATACGGAATATGAGTCTGCAATGGTTCCCGTTGTGGGGAAAATTACGGCGGGTCAGCCCATACTTGCTATTGAGGAAATTGAAGACTATATTCCTTACCCGTCAAAGGATGCAGAGGGGCTTTTCGCCCTGCGGGTTTCGGGTCTCAGTATGCGGGACGCAGGTATTTTGGACGGCGATATTATTGTTGCCGATAAAGATGCCTCTTGCCGAAGCGGAGATATTGTAATAGGTATGGACGGAGACGATGCGACGGTTAAGCGTCTGCTTATAAAGGACGGGAAGATAATCTTTATGCCCGAGAACCCCGATTTTTCACCGATTTATCCCGAAGACCCCCATGTTATCGGCAAGGTTATCGGCTGTTACAGAAAGTATTAACATATGAAGCATATTGATATTTTTACCGACGGCGCCTGCTCGGGCAACCCCGGCCCCGGCGGTTGGGGAGCGGTACTGCGCTATAACGGGGTAGAAAAGGAGCTTTCGGGCGGCGAAAAACAGACCACCAACAACCGAATGGAGCTTACCGCCGTAATAAAGGCCCTTGAGGCTTTAAAAGAGCCCTGCGAGGTACGGCTTGTGACCGACTCAAAATATGTTGCGGACGGCATAGGCAAGGGCTGGGCGGAGTCTTGGCGGAAAAACAACTGGCGCAAGGCGGATAAAAAACCTGCCCTTAACGCCGATTTGTGGGAGACTCTGCTTAATTTACTTGAAACCCACAAAGTGGAAATCCGGTGGGTAAAGGGTCACGCAGGGCACCCCGAAAACGAGCGGTGCGACCGTCTTGCGGTGGATTTTTATAAAAAACTACAATAAAAAAGTCTCAGGGGAGAAAAGCCAAATGGCAAACCGAAAAAGTAAAATCGAATTTATAGTAACAGGTGCACTTATCGCCGCCGCCTATGCGGGACTTACATATCTGTGCAGTATTTTCAATTTGGCGTACGGACCTATACAGCTTAGAATTTCGGAGGTTTTAACCCTGCTTCCGATATTCACCTCCGCCGCTATTCCGGGGGTTACAATAGGGTGCTTTATTGCAAATATCGGCTCTTTCAATGTACTTGATATGATTTTCGGCACGGCGGCTACCCTTATAGCGGCTATACTTACATATTATTTAAGGAACATCAAATTCAGGGGATTGCCGCTTCTTGCAATGCTGCCGCCCGTTATTATAAATGCGGTGGTAATAGGGCTTGAAATCGCATTTTTCTTCCTGCCTGAGGGCTTTACGCTATGGGGCTTTGTAATTTCTGGTCTTGAGGTGGGTATTGGAGAGCTTATAGTATGCTACGCCTTCGGATTACCCTTTTATTTGGCTGTTAAAAAGTACGGAATATTCAAAAACCGTGAGCAATAAATGGCTTTGTTTCGGGATTTAAAACAAGGACGCTTTTTTAAAAAACGCCCTTGTTTTTTTATTTGTTATAATTTATAATAAATATGTTAAATAATTAAACGGAGGTAACGGTATGACAAGATACGAGGAAGCAAAACAACGCTATGCTAAGTTTGGTGTAGATACTGATGCGGCAATCGCAATGCTAAGGGAGGTGCCTGTGGCTCTTCATTGTTGGCAGGGTGACGATGTAGGCGGCTTTGACAGTAAGGACGCACTTTCGGGCGGTATTCTGACAACGGGTAACTACCCCGGCAAGGCGACCACCCCCGAACAGCTTATGCAGGATATGGACAAGGTGATGTCCCTTTGCCCCGGCAAGAAAAAGATTAATCTTCACGCGAGCTATGCAATTTTTGAGGACGGCGAGTTTGCCGACCGTGATAAATTAGAGCCCAAACACTTTAAAAAGTGGGTAGAATATGCCAAGGCGAGAAATATAGGTATCGACTTTAACCCCACCTTTTTCTCCCACCCGATGGTAAAGGACGGGCTTACCCTTTCAAGCCCCGATGAGGAAGTACGCCGCTTCTGGATTAACCACGGCAAGGCGTGTATCCGCATTTCTCAGTACTTTGCTACGGAGACGGGCGTTCCCTGCGTTATGAATATCTGGACGGGGGACGGATATAAGGATATCCCCGCCGACAGAATGGGCCCGAGAATGAGGTATAAAGAGGCGTTCGAGGAAATCCTTTCCGAGCCCCACGACCCCGCTATGGTTAAGCCCTGCGCTGAGTCAAAGGTTTTCGGTATCGGTGTTGAGTCCTTTACAGCGGGCAGTGCGGAGTTTACACTAAGCTTTGCCGCAACCCATAAAGGCTGCCTTCCCCTTATGGATAACGGTCACTACCACCCGCAGGAGTATGTTTCGGATAAGATTTCGGCGCTCCTTTGCTTCTTCCCCGAGCTCGCGTTACATATTACAAGAGGCGTTCGTTGGGATTCCGACCATGTAGTACTCCTTGATGACGAAACTAAGGAGATGGCTAAGGAAATTGTCCGCAATGACGCACTTGACAGGGTTTATATGGCGCTGGACTTCTTTGATGCCAGCATAAACCGCATTTCCGCCTGGACTGTAGGATTTAGAAGCTGGCAGAAGGCTCTGCTTAACGCTATGTGTCTGCCCAACGAGAGCCTTAAAAAGCTTCAGGACGAGGGTAAGTTCACTGAGCTTATGGTAATGCAGGAGGAGGCTAAAATGCTGCCCTTCGCAGATGTTTGGGAGCATTACTGCGAGGTTGAAGGTGTTACCGCAGGCCCCGAGTGGTTTAATGAAATTAAGAAATACGAAGACGAAGTTTTAAACAAGAGAGGTTAATTTAAATGGGAATACTTGATATTCAGGTTATTAAAGAATATATCCGTATGTGTAACGACGGTTGGGATCAGGGCTGGCACGAACGCAACGGCGGCAACCTTACCTACCGTATGAAACCCGAGGAGGTAGAACAATGCCGCCCCTATTTCACCGCAGATAAGCCGTGGGTAAATATGGGCGTCAAGGCGGATAATTTAAAGGGTGAGTACTTTATCGCCACAGGCTCGGGCAAGTTCTTTCGCAATGTAATTTTAGCTCCGCAGGACAATATTTGTATTGTAGAAATCAATGACGCAGGCGACAGTTACCGTATTGTCTGGGGTCTTGAAAAGGGCGGCAGACCCACAAGCGAGTTCCCCAGCCACTTTATGAATCACAGCGTTCGCAAGGCGGCTACAAACGGGGAGTACAGGGTTATTTACCATGCCCACCCTGCTAATATAATCGCACTTACATATGTGCTTCCCCTTACCTCTAAGGATATTACAAGGGCGCTTTGGCAGAGCGCTACCGAGTGCCCCGTGGTTTTCCCCGGCGGTGTAGGCGTTGTTCAGTGGATGGTGCCAGGCGGTGCGGATATCGCCCTTGCAACAAGTGAGCTTATGAAGAAGTTTGATGCGGCGGTTTGGGCGCATCACGGTCTTTTCTGCTCAGGTCCTGATTTTGACATTACCTTCGGACTTATGCACACAATCGAAAAGGCGGCGGAAATTTATGTTAAGGCGCTTTCCTGCGGTCAGGGAATCCGCCAGACCATCACCGATGACAACCTCAAAGCTATCGCAACAGAATTCGGCGTAACCTTAAACGAGGATTTTCTTGATTAATAATTAAGATTTAAGATCGCAAATGTGGCGAGGACTGTCCGTTTTACCGAGCCTTTGTTTGAGAAGCTCAATAAAACGGCAACCGATAATAATATTTCCTTTAATTTATTGGTTCTGCAATGCTGTAAATGCGCATTGGAGAATATGGGAAATTAAAATAATTAATTAATCCCGCACCTATTTTTATTTAATAAATGGGTGTGGGATTAATATTTTTCAATAATTCGGCATAGGGACTTGAAAAGGGAAAACAATAATGTTATTATTTATCGGGGATTGATATATGTTTAAACTGTTAAAGTATTTAAAGCACTATAAAAAAGAAAGTATTTTAGCTCCGTTATTCAAGCTGACCGAGGCAGTTTTCGAGCTTATTGTGCCGCTTGTTGTGGCGGCGATTATCGATAACGGAATTGCGGGCGGGGATAAGGCCTATATTTTAAAAATGTGCGGCGTGCTGGGAATTTTTGCGGTGTTGGGACTTGTCTGTGCTGTTGCGGCGCAGTATTTTGCCGCTAAAGCCGCAGTGGGCTTTTCCGCTAAGGTGAAGCACGCACTATTCTCCCATATAGAGAAGCTTTCTTTTTCACAGCTTGACGAGCTGGGGGCACCGACCCTTATAACAAGGCTTACGGGGGATATTAATCAGGTGCAGTCGGGGGTAAATCTTACCTTTCGTCTTGTTTTGCGTTCTCCAATTGTCGTCTTCGGTGCAATGATAATGGCATTCTCGGTAGATGTGTCTACCGCCCTTGTTTTTGCGGTAGCCGTACCGATACTTGCTGTTATAATTTTTTCAATAACCCTTATATGTATCCCCCTTTACCGCAAGGTACAGCAAAAGCTTGACGGGGTACTTGCAAAAACCCGTGAAAACCTTTCGGGCTCTCGAGTGGTGCGTGCTTTTTGCAAGGAACAGGAAGAAATCTCGGATTTTAATGCGCAAAACCGTGCGCTTTCTAATATGCAGATTGCGGTGGGCAAAATTTCTGCATTTTTAAATCCCGTGACCGTGCTTGTAATCAATATAGCGATAATTGTAATAATATATATCGGCGGATTAAGGGTGAATATCGGCTTGGCGACAAGCGGTGATGTTGTGGCGCAGTATAACTATATGTCACAGATTTTGGTTGAGCTTGTAAAGCTTGCAAATCTTATAATCTCCGTCACAAAGGCGATTGCCTGCGGAAACCGTATACAGTCGGTGCTTGATATTGAACCCAATATGACCTCGGGCAATATAACCGAGGGCGACCGAAATAACCCCTATATAGTTGAATTTAATAACGCAAGCCTTTCCTACGGTGGGGGCGAAAACGCCCTTAGCAATATCAATCTTAAAATAAAGCGTGGGCAAACCATTGGCATTATCGGCTCCACAGGCTCAGGCAAAAGCTCCCTTGTAAATTTGATACCGAGGTTTTACGATGTGACCGGCGGCAGCGTGCTTGTTGACGGGGTTGATGTAAAGCAGTACGATACTGCCGCACTTAGAAATAAAATAGGCGTGGTTTCCCAGAAAAAGGTGCTCTTTAAGGGTACGGTGAGGGATAATGTCCGCTTCGGAAAACCTGACGCTACCGACGAAGAAATATGGCAGGCACTTGATACCGCACAGGCTAGTCAGATGGTACTTGACAAGACGGGACAGCTTGATTTCTTACTTGAACAGGGGGGCAAAAACCTTTCCGGCGGGCAGAGACAGCGAATGACAATAGCCCGTGCAATAGTCAGAAAACCCCCAATACTAATACTTGACGATTCGGCAAGCGCCCTTGACTATGCAACAAGTGCGGCGCTTGACAATGCCTTAAAAAACACTGCTTTTTCAACTACTGTTATAACCATTTCACAGCGGGTTTCGGCTATAAGGAACGCCGATGTTATCGTCGTGCTTGACGAGGGCGAGCTGGTCGGCATCGGCACAAACGAGGAGCTGTTAAATACCTGTCAGGTTTACAAAGAAATCTGTGCTTCACAGCTTGAAAGCGAGGCGGTGAGTATATGAAAAACAAATCGGTTTTAAAACGGGTTTTGTCGGTTATCAGCCGCTTTAAGGTGTCCCTTATTTTATCGCTTATAATATCGGTGGCAAGCGTTATTTTAACCCTTTATATTCCCGTGCTTGCGGGTAACGCCATTGATGGAATAGCCGCTGTGGGCGGGGTGAATTTCTCTGTAATAAAAAAAGCCCTTTTGGGCATTTTAATCTGCGCTGTTTTAAGTGCGGTGCTTAATTGGCTTAAGACGGTCATTGACAACCGCATAGCCTACAATACCGTGCGTGAGCTTAGGGATCGTGCATTTTCACATCTGCAAAGGCTTCCTGTTGCCTTTGCTGATACACACCCCCACGGTGACATTGTAAGTCGTGTAATCGCCGATGCAGAACAGTTTGCGGACGGCTTGATTTTAGGTTTTTCACAGCTCTTTACAGGTGTTGTGACGATTATTGTCACCCTTGTGTTTATGCTTATCATTTCTCCCCTTTTGGCGTTAGCGGTGGTAGTGTTAACTCCGCTTTCCCTCTTTGTCGCACGGTTTATAGCCAAGAGAAGCTACGATATGTTTAAAAAACAGTCGGAAACCAGAGGCGAGCAGACCGCCTTTATAAATGAAATGATAACAAATCAAAAGACCGTTCAGGCATTCTCTAAGGAGCAAAAAACCGTGCGGAATTTTGATGAGATTAATGAAAGACTGCGCCATTATTCCTTAAAGGCGATATTCTTTTCATCCCTTACCAACCCTACAACGAGGTTTATTAACAATATAATTTATGCGGTTGTGGGGCTTGTGGGCGGAATTTTTGCGGCGAACGGTATAATGACTGTGGGCGGATTTGTGAGCTTTCTTGCTTATTCAAACCAGTACACAAAGCCCTTTAACGAGATTTCTGGGGTTATAACCGAGCTTCAAAATGCGCTTGCCTGTGCCGATAGAATTTTTGAGCTTATTGATGAACAACCCGAAGTCTCCGATAGCGGAAACAAGTCGCTTGATAATCCTAAAGGTAATGTTGCCTTTAATAATGTTGCCTTTTCATACGATAAAAATAAACGACTTATTGAGGGCTTTAACTTTTTTGCCCCTGCGGGTAAAAAAATTGCGGTGGTAGGTCCCACGGGTTGCGGAAAAACCACCCTTATAAATCTGCTGCTACGATTTTATGATGTTGATAACGGCAGTATAACCATAGACGGTGAGGATATTAAGAATATCACGAGGGAGAGCCTTAGAACCCATTTCGGAATGGTGCTTCAGGACACATGGATAAAAAAGGGTACGGTAAGGGAGAATATCGCTTTCGGCAAGCCTGATGCTACCGATGAAGAGATAATCGCCGCCGCCAAGGCCGCTCGTGCCCACGGCTTTATAAAGCGGCTTAAAAACGGGTACGATACCGTAATCGGCGATGATGACGGTCTTTCGGAGGGTGAACGCCAGCTTTTGTGTATTGCAAGGGTAATGCTTATGAAGCCGCCGATGCTGATACTTGACGAAGCAACCTCCTCAATCGATACCCGCACCGAAATTAAGGTGCAAGACGCCTTTTTGAGGCTTATGGAGGGTAGAACTTCCTTTGTTGTGGCGCACAGACTCTCAACTATACGGGACGCCGACTGCACACTTGTTATGAAGGACGGCAAGGTCTACGAGCAGGGTACTTAGAGGAACTTCTTAAAAATTTTTATATTAAATCATTACGGAGCTGTCAAAATTAAAGACGGCTCCGTTTATATGTACTTTTATAAAGCGAATGCAAGTGAAATTTGTCGAAAAGAAAAAAATAATTTGAGTTTATTGGCTATATATAACGGTAATAATTTTATTAGGAATTACGGAGGTGCCGTTATGTATAACAACAAGGTAATTATATGCGGGGTCGATACCTCAAAACTGCCGCTTTTAAAGGAAAAAGAAAAGGAGGAGCTTTTAAAGAAGGTTAAATCCGGTGATAAGTCGGCACGGGACAAGCTGATAAACGGAAATTTGAGGCTTGTTTTAAGCGTTATTCAGCGCTTTACGGGCAGGGGCGAAAATCTTGACGATTTGTTTCAGGTGGGCTGTATAGGCCTTATTAAATCAATAGATAATTTTGATATAACTCAAAATGTTCGCTTTTCAACCTACGCCGTTCCGATGATAATAGGGGAAATCAGGCGGTATTTAAGGGACAACAATTCAATACGGGTTAGCCGTTCTATAAAGGACACGGCGTATAAGGCAATGCAGGTTAAGGAGCGGCTTACAAGCAAGAATCAGAATGAGCCTACCGTGCAGGAAATTGCAAGGGAGTTGGAAATCCCAGTAGAAGATGTTGTAATAGCCCTCGAAAGTATTGTAAGCCCAATTTCGCTTTATGACCCGGTTTATTCTGACGGCGGCGACACGATATATGTATTAGACCAAGTGGGGGATAACAACGATGACCGAAACTGGCTTGACGAAATCGCCCTTAAAGAGGCAATAAAGAATTTAAGCGAGCGGGAAAAGCATATTTTGTCCCTGCGTTTTATGCAGGGCAAGACACAAATGGAGGTTTCTCAAGAAATCGGCATTTCCCAAGCGCAGGTATCAAGGCTTGAAAAAAGCGCTTTGCAAAGGATAAGGCAGTAAAGGTAAGGCGTTTGTGCTTTCTGCTGTTTATATAATAAAGGAGCCGCCCTGCAGGGCAGCTCCTTTGCATTTTATTCTTGTCACCCTACCGTGCCGCCAAGTCCGAAGCTTACCGAAAGCGCCTTGTCCACAAGCCCCATAGAACCTGTGTCGAGACAGCCCATTTTTTCTTTAAGTCTCTGCTTGTCTATGGTTCGGACCTGCTCAAGCAGTACAATAGAATCCTTTGCAAGCCCGCAGCCGTCGGCATTGACCGAAATATGGGTGGGAAGGTTTGTTTTCTCTCGCTGGCTGGTTATTGCGGCGGCTATAACGGTGGGACTGTATCTGTTGCCGACATCGTTTTGGACTATAAGTACGGGTCTAATGCCGCCCTGCTCAGAGCCTACTACCGGACTTAAATCGGCATAGTAAATATCTCCTCGCTTGATATTCATTACTATTTCACACTCCGATTGTAATTATGAATGACGGAAATCATCTGTCCGTCAGGCTAATTATATTTTTGCCTGTCTTTCCTTAAATTAATCAAATAAATTTTAACACTACATAATATGTTCAAATTTTGCGGAATGTGAATTAGACATTAGACGACGGGGTTTATAACCGCGTATATGTTAAAAGGCAGGACGGCTTTAAGCTGTCCTGCCTTTGTAATGCGAAAATCAAAGTTTTTTATCCGAGGTGATGATCGTTTTGCCACCCATATAAGGCTGAAGGGCTTTAGGAATTACAAAGCTATAATGCTCGCCGTCAAAGCGGAGATTGTTTTCAAGGAATGCAATAAGCATTCTGGGCGGTGCTACAACTGTGTTGTTTAGGGTGTGTGCAAGGTACTTTTTGCCGTCTGCGCCCTTAACCTTAATACCCAGTCTTCTTGCCTGAGCGTCGCCTAAGTTAGAACAGGAGCAAACCTCGAAATACTTCTGTTGCTTGGGACTCCACGCCTCAACATCGTATGACTTAACCTTTAGGTCGGCAAGGTCGCCTGAGCAACATTCAAGGGTGCGTACGGGAATATCCATACTGCGGAAAAGTTCTACCGAATAGCTCCACATTTTATTGAACCATTCCATACTTTCCTCAGGCTTACAGATGACTATCATTTCCTGTTTTTCAAACTGGTGGATTCTGTAAATTCCGCGCTCTTCAATGCCGTGGGCACCCTTTTCCTTGCGGAAGCAGGGGGAATAGCTTGTAAGGGTGAGGGGAAGCTTTTCCTCGGGGGTTATAGTATCTATAAACTTGCCTATCATAGAGTGCTCCGATGTGCCGATAAGATAGAGGTCCTCACCCTCAATCTTATACATCATAGCGTCCATTTCCTCAAAGCTCATAACGCCTGTTACAACCTTGCTCCTAATCATATAGGGCGGTATGCAGTAGGTAAAGCCCTTGTCAATCATAAAATCCCGTGCGTAGGCAAGCACCGCCGAGTGAAGACGGGCAATATCTCCCATAAGATAGTAGAAGCCTTCGCCCCCAACTCTGCCTGCGGCGTCTTTATCGATACCATCAAACAACTGCATAATGTCGGTATGGTAGGGGATTTCAAAATCGGGATGGGACTGCTCGCCGTACTGCTTAACCTCCACATTTTCGCTGTCGTCCTTGCCGACAGGGACGCTTTCATCAACGATGTTCGGAATCTTCATCTGAATTTCAAGGACCTTTTTTGAAAGCTCGTCTTCTTTAGCCTCAAGAGCCTTTAATTCTTCGGCTTGCTCGTTTACAAGCTTTTTCATTTCCTCGGCTTCCTCACGCTTGCCCTGACCCATAAGCATACCTATCTGCTTACTTACCTTATTGCGGTTGGCACGAAGCTCGTTAGCTCGGTTGTTGGCATCGCATTTCTCGCCGTAAAGGGAAATAACCTCGTCTACAAGGGGAAGCTTATTATCTTTAAATTTTTTCTTAATGTTTTCTTTAACAAGCTCGGGATTTTCACAAATAAATTTAATATCCAGCATTTTTATTCCTCCGATATGTCCTTGAAATAGCTCGTATAAGTATAACACATATAATTGTTTATGTCAAACGCTTAGGGGCATTTTTTCGGGTATACTGTAAAAAAGGGAGGTGTGAAAATGTCTGAAAAGAACAGAAAAAAGAGACTGCCTGTTAATGATATTTCGTCCGAGCCCTTCGGCGGAATGCCCGAAACCGCCTTTGAAATGGTTAACCGCTACGGCACATATGAAATACAGGCGACCTCTGATACCGAAAATATGTATCCAGCTATTGCGCAGGGTTTTAATAAGGAAATAATTGAAACCGACCGTGATAATCCGACCAATCGACAGAAAAGTACAGAAAAGACAAAAAAATGACACAAAGCCCAAAAATTTTCTTTGACTTTTTTATGTGTACATTATAAAATATATAAAAGCTTTCATTCTTTAGGCTGTCTTAAATTTAGACTGCTGTTATGAATGAGAAAAATTGTGTCAAGGAGAATATATATGCTTGTATTTACAGCACTTTTCTTTCCCGCAATTATCACGGTTTGCATTTATGAGCACCTGATGAAAACACGGCTTTCGGTAAAAAGTACCGTTTATTTGTATGTGGCCGGTAATATTGCGGTCAACTGTATCTGCGCAGTTGTTAAGAAATATCTTTTTAAAACCGCAGATATGTCTTTGGGGTGGGATATGACTCCGTCGGCGGCCCTTAATTATATGATAATTGCCGTGCCGTCAGCAATATTGATTGCTTTTTTTGCAGTTCTTCTCAAAAAGAATGTTAAGGTGACCAAGGAATGAAGAACAAAAAGGTTGCCGGCAGAACGGCGAAGAATGCTTGCAGTATTTTTATCGGTATTTTGGTGGCAGTTTCGTTTCTTGCGTATTTTTCCGCAGTGTGGTGTCATGAAAAATACGGGGATATAGGGTTTGACGCTATACTCTTTACGCTTTTTTCGGATATAGGCGGAGTGGCGACAGAGTTAGTACAAAATTACCTTAAAGGCGCCCTTGCCCCCGCTTTGCTGTTTTCTGTAATCACGCTGTTTATCCTGCTTTTTGATTTGAAGGGGTCTGCGCTGTTCATTACCTTTAGAGATAAGCTAAAGCTAAGACTTTACCCTTTTAAAAAGCGGGTCTCTGTAATTGTTTCGGTTGTATTAAGCGCGGTTTTGATTGCTGAGGCATTTGCCTGCGTCGGCTTGTGGCCGTGGTTTAAAGGATTACTGTCTGACTGTAAATTTATCGAAACCGAATATGTTAAACCTTCCGATGTAAAGCTCACATTCCCCGAAGAGAAACGGAATTTGATTTATATATACCTCGAATCAATGGAGAATACCTTTCTTTCAAAGGAGCTTGGGGGAGCGCTTAACTATAATGTAATCCCTGAGCTTTATGATTTGGCGAAGGAT
>JAEIGA010005378.1_pt1 | contig 19587 bp, 7 predicted proteins | sample 9270691 | NCBI WGS metagenome assembly JAEIGA01 (sample SAMN17057246, study PRJNA624740) | gut metagenome | biome: biome; isolation source: fecal sample | host: Bos grunniens | place: China: Xizang | collected 2019 | reverse complement strand
TGCGTTGGTCGTAATTAGGCGAGTACCATCGGCATTAGGTACAACTCCGCGAGAGTCTACAAGTACGCCTCCTGAACGCCACGGACCGAGTGGCGAATCACCGAAGGCATAGCGAAGAGCGGAATTTGTGGAACCAAGTCCGTAGTCAGGACCAGAGTAACCTGAGAATACCATTACGTATTTGTTGCCTACTTGACGGATGGATGATGCTTCAAAGAAATTAAAGTCGCCTGGGTTCTGCCCCTTGTAGAGCGCAGGGTATTCAGTGCCTTTAGGGTCGCGTACTTCTCCGTATCTGCTGCTTGCAGGTATGAAATAGTCGTGCACTTTTGTCCCAGGCCGAATGGTATACATGTTGTTTTGGTCGAGTTCAAAGGCAGTGGAGCGCTGGAAACCGTAGAACACGTATGCACGGAATCCTTTGGCATAGTCAGGATCTTTCTTGTCTGTGATGTTTTCGATGAAGACCGATGGGTCGAAGTCGATGAATGAGCCAGGCAAACACTGGCGACCATCCTCAGTGAGGTTTACCGGAATGAATGGTCCGTCTGGACGATCACTCTTGCAGACCATGGCAACACGACGCCAGCCACGTGAGTGTGGATAGAGCCAGTAGGTCTTCTTGCCTGTCTCACGGTCTTTCACCTCTACAAGGTCAGGAGCAAACATGGTATCCCACTGTCCATCCACATAGTGAGTGAAGATTGGACCTTCATCGACCCACTGACTGAGGTCTTCAACCGGTGCTGACCACATGCGGATGTCGGGACCGCAATAGGCTGTGTTGGTCACGTCGTGCGAACCAATGATGTAAGCACGATACTTGCCTGGATTATCAGGATCTTCAAACACACGAGGTTCACCGTCTGGCAAGTGCTCCCACAGAGGGAGATAAGGGTTCTGCGCCTTGAGCGATACGCATGCAAGGCAAAGCAGGAGATTCAAAATAAGTCTTTTTTTCATATAAATCTATTATTAAGTTGATAATTAAGTATTGACTATCAGTTTTTGGGGTTAAGGCTTAGAGATATTGACGATTTGGCCCTTCACCACGGGCATTTCGTACTCGTTCACGCCATCGTGTGTGCTGACGAGCTTGAGACCTTTCGCTGCCAGAGCATCCTTGCAGCGAAGACGGAGCGTACCGTCATGCTCAGCCTTGATGGTAGCCTTGGTGAGGCTTCCTGCTTCCCATACCATGCCAACTTCATAGCCACCTCGTGCCTTGAGTCCGCTGATTTCTCCTTCGCTCCACGCTGTGGGAAGGGCTGGCAGAAGATGAATGGCTGGTGCCTTGTCGGTGATGGGGTCGCTCTGCATGAGCATCTCGGCGATGCCGGCTGTCACGCCGAAGTTACCGTCAATCTGGAATGGCGGATGTGCATCGAAGAGGTTAGGGAATGTGCGTCCGTTGGGGTACTCTCTCTCTCTTCCCTCGTTGGGGAGCAGACGGAGCATGTTGCTGATGATGGTGAAGGCATGATCTCCATCGAGCATGCGTGCCCAGAAGTTGGTCTTCCAACCAAGGCTCCATCCAGTAGCCTGATCGCCACGCTGATGCAGGGTTACGCCTGCTGCCTTCCAAAGGTCAGGAGTCTTGTAAGGAGATATCTGATTGGATGGATAAAGTCCGTAGAGATGAGAGATGTGGCGGTGCTGGTTGTTGGGGTCGTCGAGGTCTTCGCGCCACTCCTGCAGCTGGCCGTACTGGCCGACCTTCATCGGCGGTATCATGCTGATGGCTTTGGTGAGCTTCTGCTGGTAGTCGGCATCGGTATCGAGAGCCTGAGCTGCATAAAGCGCCTGCGAAAGGACATCACGAGCAATCTGGTTGTCCATGGTACAGCTTGCGCACACTGGTGTCTGCTTGCCGCGGCCACCCTGCTCGGGAGATACGCTTGGCACAACGAGCAGTTCGCCGTCACGCTCAACCATGAAGTCGAGATAGAACTGTGCAGCACCTTTCAGGATTGGATAATATTCACTGAGGAATTCCTTGTCGAGAGTGTACTGGTAGTGCTCCCACAGATGGGTAGCAAGCCATCCGCCGCCATTGGGGAACATGCCCCAGGCTGCTGCATCGACTGGGCCGGCGATGCGCCAAAGGTCGGTATTGTGATGCGCCATCCAGCCACGGCAGCCGTACATGACGCGAGCGGTCTCGGCGCCGGTCACGCTGAGATCCTTAATCATAGAGAAGAGCGGCTCGGCTGTCTCGGAGAGGTTGCATACCTCTGCTGGCCAGTAGTTCATCTCAGCATTGATGTTGATAGTATATTTGCTGTCCCATGGCGCATTACGCTTGTCATTCCACATACCCTGCAAGTTAGCAGGCTGACCGCCTTTCTGTGAGGATGCGATGAGCAGATAGCGACCATAGTTGAAAAGCAGCGCTACCATGCCCATATCCTTGCTGCCGTAGAACTTGTCGAGGCGTTGAACAGTGGGCAGATTCTTGTTGTCGGTTGAGGTCAACGTGAACTTCACGCGACTGTACTGCTCCTGATATAGTGCCAGATGGCGCTTCAAGAGGGTCTTGAAGTCGAACGTCTCTGCATTAGCAAGATATTGGTCATTCTTAACTGCAGCATTGCCGCTCACGTCTCTGTAGTTAACAAAGTTGGTTGCAGCAGAGATGTAAAGGGTGGCCTCGGTCGCGTTTTTTACCTGCAACGTCTCGCCATCGGCAGTCACGGTTCCGTCAGTCTTGATGTCGGTGCGGCACTGTGCGGCAAGGGCGGCCTTGACACCTTCTTGATCAACACCTAGAACAGTGGCAATCAAACTTTTGCCTTCAGCCTTGACAGAGAAGGGCAGCTGACATTTGTGTGAAAGGGTGAAAGAGAGCGCACCTTTTTTGCTTGCCTTGACATGCACTGCCACTACGCCATCTGCCAAGGAAGCTATGGCACGGCGAGTGTATTTCACATTATTATATATATAGGATGTGGTGCTAACTGCTGTCTGCAGGTCGAGGTCGCGCACATAGTCCTTTACGCCTGTATGGCCGAACTGCATGGAAAGGCTGCCCAAGGTGAGGAAGCGCATACCATGAGGGCCTTTAACGAACTCTCTGTTGAGCAGGTCTTCTGCAGCCTTTTCCTTGCCGTCGAATATGAGGCTGCGCACTTCAGTGAGATACTGCAAAGCGGTAGGGCTGTTGTTATTGTGAGGACCGCCACTCCAGAAAGTTTCCTCGTTGAGTTGGATTTCTTCTACATCGGTACCGCCGAATACCATCGCGCCGAGACGTGAATTTCCTAACGGAACTGCTTCAAGCCAACAAGTAGCAGGTGTGTCATACCACAAACGGTGGTCATTGTCTACTGATGCTCCACGAGCGGAAAGCGCATACAGGCATACCACTAGTATGGAAAAGGTGAGTTTTGTCAATTTAGATTTCATTATACGTAGATTTAGTTTAATTTTAGGCTTTAGTGTATAATAAAGAATGCTGCAAAGTTAATTCTTTTATAGAAAATTAACCACTTCGAACGTATCTTATAGTTGTACAAATGTAACATTTGTCACTTTTTACCACTTTTCTTATCAAAAACACTCTATAATTTGGCAAAACACAGAAAGAAACAGCCAAACACGACTCAACAACTATTGCACATATACTTTCTTTCCATCGTGAATATAGATGCCGCGCGTCGGACAAAGAACTTTCTGACCATAAAGGCTGTACCAGTGCCCATCATCTTGCACTTGCCTATTGCTATCCACAGTCTCTATTTCAAGCGCCTCAGCCGATGGAATCAGATACACAGCACTGACGTTTACACGACCACTCCAATCAATTTTAAGTGCATTAAGATGCACAAAATCATCCACACGTTCCACACCCTCATTGGTTACAGTCTCTTGAAGTTCAGACAATGGGAGCACGATAGATTGAAGTTCCTCATCCCAATACGGGTCGTCATCGTTGAAACGAACTGTAATCTGCTTCCAAGGTCCATGAGCAACAAGTCGATTGGCAAGAATACGCAAACCTTCTCCAGAACCTCGAATAACCATTTTTTCGTACTGACTCAAGTCTGCATACCGATTATGTTCTACACCTACAAAACCTGCCACAGCCGTTCCGCCATCTGCCCAATATCCCATATTCCAATCCACATTGACCGTCTTATCTACAGGTCGAGCGTCTTTGTCTGTATCATCCCATTCCTTAAACATCGCTGCCGTCAGTTTCTCCCAACCTTCAGGAGCGTCAAAGTCATCAACATGCACCATGCCAAGAATGCTACTGAGTACACGTTCGGAACGATATGGGAAATATTGTTCAAGCAAGCGATTACGTTCTTCCATATACTGATTATCCACCGTATAAAGTTCGCCTTGCGACTGATAAGGATGCACGTCACGACGATAATCGCCCCAACGAGCAGACTCTGCGTATATAGCAGAAGAAACAACCTGATACAGGCTGTCCCACAGCTGAACCACAGATTTTTGTCCCAACAAGCCATCCTCCGCAAAAACCTCCTTTGCACGCTTCAAATATTGACGTGCAAAAGACTCATTTTGCATGAGATTATTAAAAATTCCCGTGGGGTAGCTGTCACCATTGTTAAGTCCAAGCACATTTTCAGAATTGTTCTCAAAAATCTGTTCCGTATCCCAGCAAAGAAACTTGAACCCTTGGGTTTCAGCACCACGGCGACGAATAGCATACCAATTATGATGATCCCAGTCGGTATTACCTCCATACTGATTAATCAGCATATAATCAATAAAAGCATCAATGTCAAGCAATGCTTCCTGCTGCGGGTCATCTTCGCCTTCAGCATTCTTCCCCTGAAGTTTATAATAGCAAGCATCGTCTGCTGCACAAGCCGCCGTTTCTACCATCATATTCCAAGCATCAAGATTTCCCTCAGAAGCCTCAAAATGGCTACCACCTTCCTCCTCGATCTTCACTACATCTATATCGCTCTTTTTTCCTCCCAAATGACTATTGCCATACTGGTCATCAACCCTTTCTGCAATGTTATAGATACCCCAGTACATACCATTAAGGAACAGATTCACATAAAGCGCGTTGATGCTTGTATGTCCCATTTTTCGCTGCATACGACGTGCCCAGACATCACGGGTATATTGTGCTTTTTTACGTCCCCATTCGCCCCAGTGATTCCACGAATTGCCAAAATGACATCGCAACACCAACTGGTCAAACTTAGCAGGTTCATCCTCACCAAAAATCGGATATTTCAGCGTTTTCTCGCCATATTCCTTCTTGAAAACCAGACGAAAAGAATGCTTCGGATTCTTTTCAGCCAACCGTCCATGACCGCCATGCAGGCGAAGTCCGCAAGAAGCACTCATGTCATAGGAGGCTGTACCTTCAGCTGTTTGCATTTGTCCCCCAAAAAGTTCCACATGAGCAGGCCTTGTCCACCCGTTGCCTGTGCTGTCGCCAACTGGAGGTCCAGTGAAAATATAGATACCACCCGTTACGGAGTCGTTCCGATGGCTGAACAAGTTCCCTTTGTCTGTTACAATGCTAAGTGCCGGAAGCGAAGTCAATCCTTCGGCAATCTTGGATGCCAGCACAGCATCGTTTGTCATTTCCGGGTCCATCTCATAGTCTGCAGGAGCAGTGCCTGTGATGTCGCAGTATTTTCCCCAGGTCTGAGGATAACCCTTGGGGGCTTCAGGCTGCTGGAGCACATCCTGCACAAAGAGGTAGGTTGCCGTAGCTACAGGGGTAACATATCCAGTATCGGCAAGCGCGACAGCTCGCAAGAGGGTATTGCCTTTGACTGTGAGAGGTTGGCTATAGAGTGGGCTGACAAGAGTCGGTTCGCTACCATCCAAGGTGTAACGGACAGCCACACCTTCTGCCAATGCCGAATCACAGGTTATCTCGACCGTGAAGGGTTCTTCATAAAAACCATGAGGCTGGCTGAATGACAGCGACTGCGCTATAGCATTACCTCCGACTAAAGAGAAAGCCATTCCCATGAACCACTTGGCCATCTTTTCGTATTTGTTCCTTTTCATTTATTGCGATTGAGTTTTTGATTTTCAACCTTGCAAAGTTACGGATTGCAAGCCAATTGGAATTGTCTGTCTGTTACAAATATGTTTGGACAGGTTACAAAACCCCTCGATAGGTACCCACAAAACATAAAAAAAACAAAAAGCCCCAGCCGCATCATCAAAGGACAATGCGGCTGGGGCTACAAGCAGGGCATTCCTGCTATACTGTGCAAGAACAGGAAGCTTAGCGAATGATGAATTTCTTACCTTTCGAGAGATAAATGCCTTTCGGGAGAGCTGTTGCATCTGTTCCCATCCTAACGCCAGCGAGGCTATAGATTTCCTCATCAAGCCTATCAAGTTCGGTCTCGGTCTTTTGGATAGAGGTCGTCACTTCTGCCTCATAGGCATGAAGCACCGCACTTAGTTCTTTTGTCGCAGCTGTATAAACGCTGGGAGCTGTGGAAGTAAAACCTTCGTATTTCTCCATCGCGGCCTTTAACTTCTTGGCAGCAGCCGTCGTATCACCTTCCTTGAAAATGTTTTTCGCAGCCAACATTGTTCGATGGAATGTTCCCTTATAGGTATCGGCCAAGGAGGGGGCTGTCGTCAGCAGCAAGTTGCCGACAATGACAGAGTTCCAACCTTCTGCCATCTCGAAGTTCAGCACATAGCTCGCAGTCTTGGTGATGGCGAAATTGAATTCATATGCCTTAGAACCTTTGATTTGTTCAGCAGTGCTTTCCCTCATTGTGCCAGTTGAGGTCAAGGACAAGGCTGAAAAGACTGGGCTGTAAGTGAGCGTCATGACGTTAAAGTTGTAGGTGGCATTGGCGGACATTGCTCCTTCGCTCCAATAAACAGAGTTGAAAGAGACAACGTATTTGCCTGGCTTCAGCTGGAGCTTTTGGTCGGCATACAGGCCATAGTAGAGATTGCAAGCGGAATTATCGCGCGCACTAAGATAATAGCCGGCGTCGAAATCACCGCCTTGCTGAAAGTACTTCATGCGTACACCCGGACAATTGGCTGTACCACCTGCGGTAACATCTTTTGTTCCTGAAGAAGTGGTGTTTATGCGCTTCCATCCTGCTGCAATGCCCTCTCCTATCACAGGCTGTTCGGCATACCAATCAGGCATATATATTGTATCAACACTCAGCGTCTCGCCAACTTCTTCCACTCCATATACATAAGTAAAGCTTTCAGAGGGCATGACACCGCCTTTCACACTAACGGCATTGGCAATTGCCAGCGTGTATTCGCCATCAGCTACTGTGGCATCGGCAGGAAGGGCAAAAAGGATTTCAGGCTGAAAGCCTTCGGACTTCACATCAAGTACGATAGAGGTATTGCCTGACTGCAACGTAGCTTTTACTTTGGAACAGTCAATGGAATCGCTGAAGGTTACGGCAAACTCATTATCCTTGTCACTTAACAAGTCAAAAGACTGATTTTCTGGCGTAATGGAGAGTATTTCTGGCTCTTCTGCACCAAGACTGTAACGCTTGCAGAAGTTCCACACCTCTTCAGAAGTCAAGGCTTGTGCAGTATCCATCGACCACCAATGTCCTTTTCCTGCGAGTGTCAGCAGCGCCACCTCTACGCCATTCTTTCCGTTGCGATAACGTTTCAGCGACGCAGGCGAATTGGGCTTTGATGATGGATAAGGCTTGATGGTGACAGGCGTTGCATCGCATCCGTTAAACTTCACCCAAGCATTGATATGAGACTGCACTGGATCATACCCACAAACATCGTCGGCTGTTCCATGCGTGTGGATAATGGGAACGGGGCGTGAAGAGGTGGCATTAGGTCCTCCCATCGGGTAGCCGCTTACAGGTGCGAAGGCTGCAATTTTGTCCGCCATCTTGTTGGCAGCATAATAAGTGAACATGCCTCCCATAGAAAAGCCCGTCAAGTATACACGATTTTTATTGATGTGATAACGAGAGTACATCGAGTCTATGATGGTTTCCATGAACTTCAAGTCGCTGGTACCACCAATGTCCCAAGCCTTGTTAACACCATTGGCATACACAACAACAAACTTAGCCGTATCAGCTATAGTCTCCCACTTTGCCAAGCTCTGCAGATAAGGAGCATCCTGATTGTAGCCATGACAGGCAATGACCAAAGCCGCCTGCTTGGGGAGTTGGTCGGGAGCATACACAATCATGGAACGTGTAGTTGTGCCCACCTTGATGTTCTCTATGGCAGATACAGCAATAGAGAAACAAAAAACGCTCAATAACAATAAGATTTTTTTCATGTTCGATTAGGATAGTATTTTCTTAGTAAAAACAAATAGAATCATATTGCAAAGTTACCTATTTCTCGGGATGGGAACTATCTTCCATGATACCGTTTGTTTATGCCATGTTACATAAAGCCCTCCAAAAATACTTTTCTCAGGGTCTGTGGAGTACGAACAAACCGACATTTCATTTATAGGTAATCTTTTGTATTATCTGTCCTGGGTCTCCGATGACAAGCGATAGCGTGTGCCGCTTTTTGCTTCGGTCAATCGGGAAGGTCATCAGATAATCTTTTCTGTTTTCCATCACCTGCAACTTCCAGGGGAAAGACCATTCCTCAAACACATTTTCACAAACGACAGGCTTTCCGCCATCCAAGCTGACGCCAAATCGATTGCTGCGGTCTAACGCAACGGGCCACATAGGAAGTGTGGAGATACAGAACTGAATGCTGTCAGTTCCGTCATCCTTCACATCAAAGACAAGTTCAACGCGCTCTGACGATAGACTTGCAGCATCCTGGACCTCATCAAGAGGTTCGCCCAACTGCAAACCGACCCAATCTGTGCCAATTCCCTCTATCAAGCGGAAAGGTGCTTTCACTTTTAGCTTGTGGAGATTCAACGCATCATCATATTCGACTTTCTGCTGCTCGTCTGGAAGTCGGTAGGCAGAAGTCGGTACCGTAACGAGGTCTGGCATCATCTGGTATTTAGCACAAAAGCCAGGTGCAATCTCAGACATCATCTGGTCCCATTTACCATCAAGCAACGTGTTATACTCAGCCAAAAGCACTTGCAGACTATCGTATGCAGCAGTCGCCTCGCCTGCAGCCCCTGCGCTTCCTGTTTCATGATTGCGCTGAGCCATCAGGAATTTGCGATTCATCTGATAGGCAGACTTGACAGAATAGCCTAACAGTTCAAAAAACGCTGGCTGCATAGCCTTGCCCAACTGAGTCTGAATAAGATGGACGCGATTGGACAATGTCTCGTAAGCCGAAAGGCGCTGTTGTGCTGTACCTCCCTCAAAAGAGAAATTCGTGTCGTGCAAACGATTGTTCTCATCACTGTCCCATTCCATCTCAAAGCCCATATATTCAGGCTTTCTGTCCCATGCCAACTGATAATAAGAGTCAAGGATTTGCTGAAAATCATCTTTGTACTTCTTCCCGAAGATAGAAGAAAGCCAGCGAGCCTGATAACGATTCGCATTCTCATAACTGAACGAAGAGAAGTCCCAAGCCATGTCAAAGAAATACTGTACCGCGATTTCCATTGGCTTGATATCGCCAACATTCAGAAGCCAATAACGGTCAGCGCCAGCCTGATACGCTTTCAGCAACTCTTCGTACATGAGCGCCGGAGGCGTCGTATTCAGCCAGAGGTAGTCATGAGGGGTGCCGAGGTAACTGATATGATAATATACGCCAGAGCCGCCAGAGCGCTTCCGCTCTGCCTCATTGCTGACACGCTTCATATAGCCATAATTATCGTCTGGCCACACCAAGGTGATATCATCTGGTACACGGAGCCCTGCATCGTAAATGTCGAGCGTCTCTTTATATGGCACGAATATCTGCGGAATACCCGTCGCCGCTTTCTGCTTGTTGCGTTCCAGAATCTCACGCTGATCGGCAAAGACAGCTTCCAATGTGCGTGCTCTTACTTTAGGGTCGGTAGAGCCCTTCATCGCCTCGTCATGCAATCCACGCATTCCCATTGTATAGAGATTGTCATACTGAGCAGTCTCACGCAATCGGCTGTCCAACTTATTCCAAATCACTTCCTTATTTGTCAGATAGTTCCATTCTCCATCACGTTCCTTGTTCCACTCCGAATGAGCTGCATTGTTGAACAGGAGAGGCTCACAATGGCTCGTGGTAATCATGATGCCCCATTCGGCCGCTGCTACCTGACTTTCCGGATGGCTGTAGAAAGCTCCAGTACAACTGTGCATGGCTGGTGCAAGCATATTGCCTTTCAGACGAAGTAGCAATTCACACACCTTGTCATAAGTTTTAGGGCCTATATCGCCCAACTCTTTCTCAAAATTTCGTGAAGACCAGGTGAAAAGTCCCCAATCCTCATCGTTAATGAAGATTCCCCTATATTTAATAGTAGGAGATTGAGAAATGTAGTTCTCCTTCAGACTGAGTTTTTCCTTCTTCTTCACAGGAACGTCTGCCCACCAGTACCATGGACTAACTCCGATTTTCTCGCTGAGATGAAACACACCATAAGCCAAACCGCGCGCATCGCTGCCCACCACAAAAATACGCTTGCCACGTGTAACAATCTTGTATCGTTCCCATTCCCCTGCAATATCTCTGCTATCAATTTGAAATTCAACAGGGAGATTACCCATTCCTTCCACAGTAGCAAGTACCACCATCGCTCCATCCCATGCTTCATTCACCACTGATGGACGGACTGACACCACACGCTCAATGTCTTCACTCAACACCACAGCCATTTTCTTCACCAATGCGTCATCATTATTCGCCACCATAATACGGCACTGCGTCAAATCAACAGCACCCCATGAACACAGAGCCAAGCACCATGCTAACAAAAGAATAAGCTTCCTCATATTTGCTAGTTTGTAAGTTTTCGAGTTTATAAATTGTTTTTAAAGGAGTTAAAACTCACTTGCAAAGTTACTTATTTCTTCAAAAAAATCCTTCCTTTCATGTATTTTTCTTGTTTCTATGTTACAGGAGACTGCCTCTTATAACAGAATTTGTATATATAGATTAAAGAATCTATCTTTGCAAAACATTTTAATCCCTCTTTTCATGACTACGACAAAAATCCTCCACACCATTGCCCTGCTGTTTATAGTCACCAGCATCTGTGCACGTCCTGCACGTTTAATTGTACGTACCGTAACAAACAGCGATGGCACCTCGCTCAACATCCTGCTACGCGGCGACGAGAGTTTTCACTTCTACACAACCGAAGACGGCATACCTGTGCTACGCGATGCCAATGGCAACTACCGACTTGCTCCCGAAGCCATAGACAGCATTGCCAGCACTTGGGAGGCAAGATACAGGCAGCGAAGCTCCATGCAGGAAACACGCACCCAAAAAGTCATTCGCAAACGCACTTGGGGAGAACCTTCTTCCTACATCGGCAAGAAAAAAGGCATAGTCCTACTTGTCTGTTTCCCTGACTATTCCTTTTCTGAACAACACAATCTTGACACATTCCACGACATGTTCAACAAAAAAGGCTACAGCAAGAATGGGCATCAGGGATCTGTACACGACTACTTCCACGACCAGTCCTACGGCCAGTTCAACCTCACATTCGACATCTATGGCCCCATCGAGGCCAGCCATCAGCGAAGCTATTACGGCGGCAACACCAGCGAGGGCAGCGACCAACGGGTAGCCACACTTGCCGCAGAAGCATGCCAACAGGCACACCTTCTCTACGACATCAACTGGGATAGCTACGACTGGGACGGCGACGGAGAGGTTGACCAAGTGTACATCATCTTCGCCGGCCATGGCGAAGAAGAGGGTGCTCCCTCCGATGCCATTTGGTCACACATGTGGACACTCGACGAGGGAACTGACTACGACGACGGCAACGGCGCCATCCACCTTGGAGGCAAACGCATCAACACCTATGCCATGAGCTGCGAACTCGCAGGCGACAGAGGCACACAACTCAACGGCATAGGCAGCGCATGCCACGAGTTCAGCCACTGCCTCGGACTGCCCGATTTCTACGATACCAGCTACGATGGGGGATTCGGTATGAACAAATGGGACCTCATGGACTCAGGTTCCTACAACGGTGCAAACGGACACGGCGAATGCCCTGCAGGCTACACTGCCTACGAACGATGGATGGCAGGATGGCTCGAATTCACCTCCCTCCATCGCCCCACCACCATACAGGACATGCCAGCCCTGCAAGACACAGCCGTAGCCTACATCATCCGCAACCAAGGCCACCCCGACGAATACTTCATTCTCGAAAACCGACAACCACAAGGATGGTTCAAGTACGTGGACACCCACTCCACCTGCCACGGACTGCTCGTCTACCATGTTGACTACGACGCACAAGCCTGGAAAGAGAACACGCCCAACAACATTGCTACCCACCAACGCATGAGCATCATCCCAGCCAGCGGCATATACGGTACCCTGAGCGGCACTACAGGCAACCGCTACTACAACGTCAGCAAAGCGCAATACCGCGCCCACCTGTTCCCTGGCAGCAGCGGCATACGCCAGTTCACAGACGACACCCATACCAACAGCGGAGCACAGCTCTTCCATCCCAACACCGATGGTACACTCCGCATGAACAAGCCCATCACCGACATCACCGAGCAAGACGGCCACATCTCCTTCACTTTCATGGGCGGAGCAGCACAGGCCATCACGTCACCACACACCTGCAATCAAGAAAGTGCTTCTGCACCATCCTACTACACCATCGGCGGAACACCAGTTTCACATCCCCAGCAAGGCGGCATCTACCTCCAGTGGAACGGAGCAACCACACGGAAAGTCTTCCTCGCCCCATAATTCAAAGCGAGCACTCCACCATACCGCTCCACCATCCTTCAAGATCCTACTCCCTGAAGGTTGCAAACAAAAAAAAGAAATATTAGTGTTCGCTAAAAAAATTGTACGATTATAACGTGAGTTCAATCGATCTCACGTTAAGCCTGAGATTTTCCATAACACTCGCATCGAATCAGCATCATCGGAAAAAGCAAGTTTGAAGCAACAGCCCATTCCCCTCTTTTTGTACCTCAAAACAGGTGAGAGTCTCACCTATACCATAGGTAAGAGTCTCACCCCTACCACAGGTGAGACTCTTACCTGTTTTGGGGTGTAAAGCACGACACTTTGCGAGTCCTTGTTTCTTCAATCATAAACATGCCCTTGGGAGGCACCTGCGGTTAGCACATACAAAAAAAGCCGGCGGAAACAGCACGATTGTTTCCGCCGGCTTTTATGCTTTCTGAAAATAACTCCTTTACTCTAAAGGAAGGAACCAATTCTTTCTGTCACACAAGAAGGTATATAAGGCTGCATCATAATTGGATGCTCCATTGCGTGACGCCACCTTCTCGGCAAGGAACGCCGGATTATTGCGATGGGCGGAGAGACGCATGAGGTCATAGAAACGCAAGCCTTCCGCTGCTGTTTCCAATGCCATTTCATCACAAATCTTATTCTCGACAAAGAGAATGCTGTCATTCAGTCCGGCTAGTTCTGGTATCACATAGGTCGTATCAGCATCAGCGCTTCCGCAACCACGCGCATGTAGACCCTGAGTGTTGGTGCGGAGGAAGGTGTACTCGCTGAAAGAGATGAGATTACCAGCTGACAATTTCTCCTTTTCAGACATGAACTTATCTATATTATCTTTGCAAAGACCACGCTTCAGCACAAAGAATGCGGCTTCAGGGAATCCTGCCCGATTGAGCGCTTCCGCATAGCGCAGATACACATGCTGAAGCCTATACAGGCTGACATTGCCCGTACTATGCTTATGGCAGGTCTGACGCAGGGACGAATGAGCAGTTGAAGATGAAGACTCATTGCGCAAAGTATAGATACTATACTGACGCAAGTCACCACGCATGGATTCGTTTCTGTACACCATCGTATCAGCAGGCGCCACTGTGTCTGGGAGTAATGTCACAGGGTCTGAATAGACATGTACATAGCGCTGAGAACGAGACAATTCATCGTAAGCAACAGAGTGGGTTGCCTGATAATAATAGTTGTTGTCTTCGGTTGAATTGAACACATCTGCAAGCCTTGACACGATACCATCGTATTCTTCGGTTTCCATTGGTATCAATGTGAGAATTTCTGACGAAGAAGCATTCGTGAACTGAGAGGCATAGCCATCGACAATGTCTTCAAAGTCATAAGTGCTCCATGCTATGGAAGCGATTCCTGTTGGGCGCACGTCACCCTGCTTGGTCAGGAAGCTGTGATAATATTCTGCTGCCTCGCTGTATCTTTCAGCCCACAGGCACAGGTCACCAAGGAGAACCTTCATTGGAATATAGAATTTCCTTGAACTCAGCGAATTGATAGCGCCATAATCAGGGAATTCCACTTCGGCATGAGCCTTCAAGTCATCAATGAAGAAGTTTGCAATCTGCTTCACGTCGTAATGCGGGAATAATGAAGGATCTGCCTCTTTCTCTGTCAGAAGCGGCTGAGTATAGAACGGTACAGAACCATAATTGATGGCTAACTGAAGATATGTCCATGCACGGTATGCCTTGATAACAGCAAATTCTTTTTCAAAAACTTTATACCCACGCTTTGCCAAAGCAGTATCGGCCGTCGCTATGAAATAATTACAATTCTGTATGATGGCATAATAATCACGCGCGTTATTATACGGATTATCGGCACCTATCGTAAAATTCGCTATATCTTGAAGGTCAAGTGTAGCACTGCTTGTAAGCGTGGTAAGGTCGCCTCTCAGTTCACCCAACAGAATTGTGCGATCAGCAATGGTCTGCATCTTGTTGATGACTCCCATCAGCGAATAGACTGTGTCGTTAGGCGTATTGAGCCTGTTGTCTTCAACAAAAGAGACAAGGTCGCTGTCTGACTCTGTACAAGACGTCAAGCTCCCGACTCCGCAAAGAGGAAGAGCTAACGCTGCGAGAGGAATTATATTTTTTAGTTTCATCTTATTTACTTGTTTATTTATTACTTAAAGCCTATAAACTTCTCTGAAAACTTACAGGTTAATCTTCACTCCAAGAGAGAAGCTACGCCCTGGAGACAAGAGGCCTCGATCGATTCCCATACCCACCACGGCATTAGACTGGGCAAACTCTGGGTCTGAACCAAGATACTTGGTGATAGTGACGAGATTATTGCCTGCAGCCCAGATGGTAACTCCCTGCAGGTATGCACTCTGCACAGGAATGCGATAGCTGAGCGTTACATTTTTAAGCTTCAGGTATGAACCATCTTCAATCCAGCGGTCAGAGAATCGGCTGTTACCCATTTCGTCGAGGAACGACGCACGTGGCACGTCTGTAACCTGCCCATCATGTGTCCAACGGGCCAGCATGGATGTTGTCTGATTGTAGAAATAAGAACCTGACTCTATGATTGAACGCTGATAATTGTAAAGATCTGCGCCAAGCGAGTAGTTGAACGAAGCAGAGAAAGTTAAGTTCTTCCAAGAGAGCTGGGTTGAGAAGTTACCATAAACATCGGGGTGTGGATTGCCTATCACCTGCATATCATTCTTGTCTATGCAGTTATCTTCTACGACTTCCACAAACTTCATATCACCAGCCTTGAAATACTGCTTCGCACCAGTCTCGGTCTTCCGATACAACCTTGCTGCGCTAGCTGCTTCTGCTGTGGAAAGCACTCCATCTGTCTTGTATCCATAGAACAGACCTGCTGCAGAACCCACCTGATTGATGATGGTTGCATTATAAAGGTCTGACGTCACAGACTGCTTGCCTGCTGGCAGTCTCTTCACCTCATTTTTGTAATGCCCAACAGAAGCTGCCAATGACCATTTCCAATCTTTCGTCTCAAGCACCTTGAGATTTGCACTCACGTCAAAGCCTTCGTTATGAACGCGTCCGTCATTAATCCAATTGGTCTCAAGACCTGACACATAAGACAAGGTGCCAAGAGAAAGAAGATTGTATGTGTTAGCATTGAAGTAGTTTGCTGAAAGCCAAAGACGGTTCTGGAAGAATGAGCCTTGAACACCTACCGTGAAACGAGCCGTGGTTTCCCACTGCAACTTGGTGTTACCAATGTTTGCCATCGTAATGCCGGTAAGACTGTTGAACATCTTGCCTGCAACGAAATATGAACGAGAAGCAATGCTATTGATATCGTCATTGCCCAGAAGGTCGAAACCGGCATTCATTTTCAGATAATTCACGTTTCGGTTTGGAGTGAACCACTTCTCGTTAGTAAGAACCCAAGCACCTTCTACTGATGGGAAGAAGCCAAAAGCATAGTTGCCAATCTTCACTCCATCCTCTGCATCCACACCAAACTTACTTGAGCCATCCATTGCGATAGACGCAGAAAGGTAATAGCGCTCCAAGTAATTATAGTCGGCAGCAAGATAATAGGTTAAGTTCACATCTTCATTATCAAAGCCATCCGTCTGCTTGTAGTTAAGAGAGGAAGACATGTTTGGTGTCTTGTCATTGCCTGTATCGTATCCAATCTGAGTGTTTAGACGATATGTGTCGCGCATATAACGGAATCCGCCTTTAGCAGAAAGGAGGTGTCCCAGATAACGATGCTTGTAACTGAGATTGAGGTCATTCATGATTGTAATCTGACGACCTGCAAGTGCACTTGCACAGTTCTCAACAGAGCCAATACCGTCTACTTCATAGCTGGGCACCCCATTGGTTGGCAGATAGTAATTCTCATCGGTATTTACTAATTGGAATGCAAAATGATCGGCCAATGTCCAAGACTTATTGATATTCCATGATGGAGCAATAGCCAGAGACACCATACGGTTGCCAAAATAGTTCTTGTTCTGACCTTCGCCGTTCTGCAAAATAGCCAAAGGATTAGCAAGAGAGGTGGTATAGTCACTGCGTGAAGTAACCACATCTGACAGATAATCATCCGCCTCTGCCAAATAACCAGAAATATTCCCGTTAGTATCGTAAGCATAAGGAGAAAGGAAAGGAGACTTAATCATGGAGAGGAATGCTGGAGAAGAAATGATTCCATCCGTCACATTTTCTTTCACACCATCGTCACGCATATTGCGAGTGACGTCTGAATAAGCAGCATCAAAACGGACATTGATATCACGAGTCAATTTCAAATCAGAGTTAAGACGAAGATTGAATCGTGAAAAAGAGAAGTCTTCCAAAGTAGCATCAGCCCCGGCATAACCAACAGACAGATTATAATTTGCCACATCGTCACCACCCTGCACATTGATGCTATAGCTTTGAGTGAAGGCTTCTTTGTATACTTTGTCACTCCATTGCGTTGAATTGTGGTACATATTATAATAATAGTAATTCGGATCTGTCTGCAAGAACTTGAAAGAATTACTCTTTGTACCAGTCGTTCCTATCAACTCTGAAGCATATACACGGAATTGTTCTGCATTCATCATATCAGACAAACGTGGGGTGAGTTCATAACTTCCACCTATACTCACGTCAATCTTGGTTGCCATTGACTTATTGCGTTTCGTCTCGATAAGAAGAACACCATTGGCTCCTTTTGCGCCATAAATTGCTGTGCCATTCTTCAGTACGGTCATTTTCTCAATATCCTCCACCATTATTCCTGCGAGAATATTGTTGAAGAAGCCATCATGAAGAGATGGAGAGCCATACTGCATGTTTTGGATGACACCATCAACAACAATGAGGGGTTGAGCATTGCTGTTAAGTGAATTTATACCATTCATCAGCATTTTCACTCCCAGAGCTGGCTGTCCGCCACGCATCGCTGTCAGCATATCCCCACCCAAATGACGCTGAATCTGGTTGTCAACAGATAAATCATTGTTGTCATGGGTAACAAGAGCTGTTTTTGCGCTTGTCGCTAAAGTCTGCTTTGAATAAATCTCTCCAAACTTTGACGAATACATCTTCACCTCACCAACCTCATGGCTCTTGCCTACAGGCTGTTGCACCATCGTGTAACCTTCTGCAACAAACAGCAAGGATGTCGCATGTGCAGGAAGTTTAATGGTATACTCACCCTTGTCATCTGTCATGGCTGCGTATTGAGGATCATTATATGCCTGTACCTGCACACCAGCTGCAGGCATGTTGGTGGCTGCATCAACCACCTTGCCCTTCACTTCTGCCAGTTCTTGCGCGTTTAGGCCAAGAACCAACAATGAAGAATGAAGAACTGAAATTGCTATTACTAATATTGAACGTTTCATTTTTGCGCCTCCTTCCTTGTGGTTGTTTCCTTTACAACAATAGCGTCTTCATCAGAAACGGGTTTGAGGTAGATACAATCAAGATACATGTCACGAGAATACGATGTTTGGCGATTGGCAATGCTACACTTTAGCTGCAGACTAACAGTTGCATCTTGCTGCTGATAGTTGCATACGGGGAATGTAAACCGGCCAATCACAACTGTATCGACACAATAAGGATTATTTGTCATTTCCTCATCATAATTAACAGTCTTGTTTTCACCATTTTCGTCAACATAATTGAGCACGGCCTTGAATTTGTTTTTCTTGAAATCCTTGGAGAAAGCATTGCTCACAGTTTTAGGCAGAATGACAGCACAAATATCATAGGTACCTGACAAAGTGTTACGAATCTCAAAGGTCGCCGTCCAATTGCTTGTACTGTTGCGCTTAGTGATAGCCACATAACCATTCCCGGAAATGCTATCTCCGATAGCTTGGCGGTAATCAAAAGTACAATCCTTATAATCAATGATGTTTGCTTCACGCTCACCTTGAGTAATGATAGGACGGAAATAGAGGTCTTCTGGAGTGAATGGCCACTCTTTCATTCTATAAATGTAACCATTTGAACACAGAAGCGAATCCTTAATATTGGCAGGATCCATCAAACCTCCTGCCTCAAATGGTTTATAAAACACATGATAAGGCCATTCCGCTGGAGAAAAGGATGTTGAGAAGATTGAGTCTTGTTCTGAGCGTTGTGTATTTCTGTTGAAGATTAAATCGCGCGCAAGTGATACACATGTCCAATATTCAGAAATGGAATCGGCTTTTTCCAATGCGACGAAATTGAAATACTTGGATGCTTCAGCATATACAGGTTCCCAAGTTGCCTTGTCTGGAACTAACATCGCGAAAGTTGAGTCTTCTGAAATTATTTGATCGAAAACACGGAACAAGGCATTTTCTTTTACCATTACAGAATCTGAGTACACTTTTTCTCCATCAACAATACCAGCCTGAATGGACTTGTCTTCATCTAACTCTTGTCTTTCGAAATGTTTCAAGAATGCACCAATATGGTCAAACTCATCCATCGATGTCAAACCTTCATATATATTATATGTATATTGAGCATCATCATCCACAACATGCAAAAGGCCATTGGTCGCAGGAATATTGAAACAGTCGGAGACAACCGAAGCATTATAGATGGAACGTGTACCCAACTCAAGGAACTTATCATTCAGCATCTTAACATTCTCACTCGTCAAAGAATTCATATTGTACAAGTTGTGCGCAATATGATTCATTATAAAATGCTGACTAACGGAAGAATCTCCCTTCTCAGTCTGACAAAGCGACAGAAGAGAATCTACGTTGAAAGTTCCATTCAATGGAGCCCAAACGGTCAATGTCTGATC
>JAEIGA010005377.1_pt1 | contig 19589 bp, 23 predicted proteins | sample 9270691 | NCBI WGS metagenome assembly JAEIGA01 (sample SAMN17057246, study PRJNA624740) | gut metagenome | biome: biome; isolation source: fecal sample | host: Bos grunniens | place: China: Xizang | collected 2019 | reverse complement strand
GCAACCATTGGAGTATGAACTGGGAAAGTTCTTTCTACACCAACACCTGAAGAAATCTTACGTACAGTATAAGTTTCGCTAATTCCACCACCACGGCGAGCGATAACTAATCCTTCGAATACTTGGATTCTTTCGCGATCTCCTTCTTTAATTCTAACATGAACTTTAACATTATCACCAGGTCTAAATGCTGGGATATCTGATCTTAAGTAACCTTTAGTTACTGCATCGATTAATGCTTGACTCATATTAACACTCCTTTTCTCATTTGAAATTTTTCAAACTTATATTCATACCTATCATAACAATAGTAGCGGAATATCACTACGATTTACGCAGCTTATTTATTATAACATATTTTATCAAAATTATCAAGTAATTTAATTATATTTTATTGTAGTTCATTTAATGCATTATTATATGCACTTTCAATTGACATACCGGCATATAATACTGCTTCAATTAAGTTTTCTACTTCATCACGACAATTTGAAGATCCTATAAATGATGGAGCAGCATAGAAATATTCACGTTGTTCCCATGCAATTTTTTGAGCAATAGCGTTTAAAGTTCCTTCTTGTAAGAAGTTATTATATTCTAAAGAATTTCTAACACTTGATAGAATTGGAAAATAACCAGTTCTTGTATTCCACATATATGCTGGTTGTTCTTCTATTGGAAGACCTTCAGTCCATGTTGTTAAGAATTTTATAAATAACCATCCAGCTAGCTCTTCTACAGCAGTTTTTGAATGAAATAATGTTAAATCAACCGAATTCAAGAAAGCATATTTTTCGTCACTATTTTCTCTTTGAGGATAAGGTAAAATACCTAGAACAAAATTATGGCCCGGATCCTGATAAATCGCACCTGCTGATGATGCAATATTCATTTTAACTACACCACTTACAAATTTATCAGATGTATAAGCATCTGGATCACCCCATGCAGATGCAGTTACAAAGTAACCAGCTTTAAATGCATTTTTATACCATTCGACCATTGATTTTGACGCTTGGTTATTAAATACAAATTCACCTTGATTTTCTCCAGTAAGTTTTGTATATTCACCACCCCATTGTTTAGTTAGTGTAATAAACAAGTTAGTTTCATCATCGTATGAAAGAGCATAGTTTTCTAATTTTTCGGCAGATGATAAAGCTTTATATTCAGGTTGAGCAATAAAGAATTTACCAATTTCTTCGATTTGTTCCCAAGTTAAAGTAGCACCTTCATTTCGAACAAACGTTAGAGCATCATTTACATATTTAATAGTACCTAAATTATATTTTTCTAATAAACCTTTTTCTTGGAACCATGTAGCATTAAAATATAGTAATTCTGTATTTCTTATAAAAGGTAATGAATAATATCTTTCATTAAAATCAAAAGATTTACATTGATTTAAACTGTTTAGATCAAAATCATTTAATTGTTCGCTTGTTAATCCATATAATGGATGATTAATAAACACATCTAAAGCCCTTGATCCACGATACACACTACCAACTTTTCTTTCTATAAATAAAGATATATCATCTGGGCGTGCTTGTGCAATTGTAGGAGTTTGTCCATTAAGCATAGATTTTAAAATTTTTTGTCTTAAATCAACGTAACTACCTTGAGCACTATGTTCAACTTTAATATTTGGATAAGTTTTATTGAATTCCCTTATAATATCATTAAGTACTTGTTGATTTGCATATCCATTTGTATGCCAAAAAGTTACCGTCGCTGTTAAATTTTTTAAATCATTTGCAGATAAAGTAGGAATAATATTATAGTCTGATTTAAAACCACATTTACATGTACCATTAACTAACTCATGAATGTGTTCTCTTGTTTTGATTACAAGTTCGATATTTGATTCCACAATATCATTTTCAAAATCCCATGGTTTTCCATTATAAAGCCACGAAATAGTATCATATCCATCAATACTATAACTTGGTTCATCTATAGGTTTATTTTTCTCTACTGTTTCAATTCCTAAAACATTTCCTTTTTCATCTAAAAACTTTACTTTATATGTTTCATTATTTGATTCTTCTGAAACATTGTCTTCATCTTCTTTATCATTATTTGGTTTATTATTTGATAAATCGCAAGATGCTATACAAGCGATTAATAATAACATAAATAAAATTGAAAATAATTTTTTCATATTGCCTCCCATAATCATATATAATATTATATTACAAATTCAAACTTTTTTGTTATTTTATAGAAATTTTTTTGATTTTTTGGTATAATAAACTTAGGTGATATATATGAACTTAATATATGGAAATTTAAATAATTTACAAGTTATTAAAGAAACTGATATTAGTTACACTTTAAGTAACGGTATTGATACAGTTTTCTTACATTTTAATCAAACACCAAAGAAACTTAAAATAGGTGACAAAGTAAGAGCATTTCTTTATTTTGACCAAAAGAAACGTCTTTGTGCAACGCTAGAAAAACCACTTATTACATCTACTAAACCTGGTTTTGTAAAAGTTGTTGATATATGTGATGCTGGATGCTTTGTTAATATCGGTATTGCAAAAGACATCTTAGTTTCAAAAGACTTCTTACCAGATTCAAGAAGTATGTGGCCTAGTATTGATGATGAAATACCATGTATTATAAAAGTAAAAACAAATCAGTTAGTTGCAAAACCACTTTCTACAGAAGACCATTTCAATAAAGATCTTCCAAATGTAAAAGATAAACTATCTGGTACTGTTGTTTCAATTAATCAAAATGGTATTCAAGTTTGTACAAGTGATTTTAAAGTTTGCTTTATAAATAAAAACTTGCTTAGAGATACTTATAAAGTTGGTCAAGTAATTGATTTTCATATTATTAGCATTAAAGGAAATCTTTTGTATGGCTCAACAGGTGCAAACAAAGAAAAAGCAAGACTTAGTGATAGTGAAGTAATTCTTAACTATTTAAGAAATATGGGTGGAAGTTTACCACTTGGTAATCTTTCAACACCTGAAGAAATTTATAAAAAACTTCATATTAGTAAAAGTGCTTTTAAAAGAGCAATCGGACATCTTTACAAATTAAAGTTAATTACAATTGAAGACTATTTAATTACATTAAATGATTAAAAGCAACCCTTTAGGGTTGCTTTTTCTTTTTTATTTTTTAAGTAATTGTTCTAATTGATTAACAAGTTCTGTCATTCTATTTGTAACAGCCTCAAATGTTTCACGTTTTGTGAAATCAACACCTGCTTCTTTTGCTTGTTCAATTGGATATTTAGAACCACCTGATTTTAATAAATTAATATAGTTTTCAAAAGCATTTGGTTCATTATTTTTTACACTTTGATAAATCTTGAAACTTGCAGCAAAACTTGTTGCATATTGATAAACATAGAATGGTGTATAGAATAAGTGTGGGATATATGCCCAAACATACTGTTTAACTAATTCTTTACTAATATCAATACCATAATACTTATTATATAAGTCAATCATGATTTGTGATAAAACTTCATGATTGATAGGTTCTTCATTCTCAACTTTTCTTGATGCAATAAGTTCAAATTCTGCAAATAGTGTTTGTCTATAGAATGTTGAAATAATTGAATCAATCGATTTTTGTAATAACATAATTTTTTCATCATCTGAAAGTTCTTTTGATGTCATCAAATAATCAAGTAAATTATGTTCATTGAAAGTAGATGCAATCTCTGCTACAAAGATTGTATAATCTTGAAGCATTACAGGTTGAGCTTGTGATGCAAATAAAGTATGAATTGAATGACCAGCTTCATGTGCTACTGTGAAAACATCTTCTAATGAATCACTATAGTTTAGTAATATATATGGATGAATATTAGCAACACCTGATGAATATGCACCTGTTCTTTTACCACTTTGTTCATATACATCAACATATCCTTCTTTTAAAGCATCATAAGCATTTTGTCTGAATGCTTCTGGATATTTTTCAATTGATTCAAAAAATAAAGTTTTTGCATCTTCATAAGAATATTTTTTATTAGAAGTTGCTAAACTTTGGAATCTATCATATGTATGATATTCTTTAAGTCCTAAATATTCTTTACGAAGTTGAATATATTTTTTAAGTGATTCATTACAACTTCCAGCAACTTCGACCAATGTTTCATAAACTTTTGTTGGAATATTGTTATTAAATAAGTATGATTCTAAAATACTATTAAAACCTCTTACTTTCATAAAGGCTTTATTTGATTTTTGAATTGATTCATAGATTGCTGCAAAAGTATTTTTTCTTTGTTCATATGGTTTGAAAATAGATTCAAAAACTAATTTTCGATCTTCTTCATTGTCTAATGATTCAATAAGTGTTTGCCAATTTCCTTGAGTTACAAGTTGTTTTGTTCCGTTTGAAAGTGTAACTTCTTCAGATACTCCATCAGCAACTGCTAACATACTATATGTATTCGAACCAGTTGAAGCAGCAGGGCTAAGTTGTGAAATTACTTTTTCAATATCTTTTGATAAGATGTGACTTGCAACATGGAATAGTTTTTCAAACTTAAATCTAAATTCTTCAATTTCAGGGCACTTATTTAATAACTCAAATACTTTTTCTTTACCAAGACTAATTAATTCTGGTTCTTCAAAAGAAACTGCTTCACTGTAATTATTAAATAATACCATACAACTGCTTACAAGACTTGCTTTTTCGACATCTTTCTTATTTAAATCACTTGAAAGATGAGCATATAAATATACTTTAGACGCTTTAATTTCAAATTCTTTTTGTAATAAGAAGTATTCTTTGAAACATTCTTGTTCGTTTAATTTACCTTCATATGCTTTAGCTTTTTCAATATATGTAAACACTTCTTGTAATGCAACTTTAAAATCATCAACTGTTTTAAATAAATTATCTAATTGCCATTTCATATATATCTCCTTTAACAACCACAATCATCAGTTCCAGTTTTTACTTCAACTTTTTGTTTGAATTCGGTTGTTTCTTTTAATGTATTATATCCTTTTGTATAAGCAAGTACTTTTTTATATCCTGCTTTTTCTAAATAAGTCATAATTACTTGATGTTCATTGTTACCACTATCAATTAAAAGTATATATGTGTCTGTACTTTTTAAACCAGTAATCCAAGTTGTAAAATGACTTTCTTCTTGATTTTTAAAATTATAGCTTAAAGCTCCGTAAATATGTCCTTGTGCATAATCAGTTTCTAAATCTCTAAGATCAATTACTGCACCTCTTTTAATTTCTCCACGTGAGATATCATATATATATTCACAAAACTCTTTAGCACTATCAGTCGTTCTAATTTTAGAACATCCTGATATTAATAGTGTTACTAAAAGAAGTAAGAATAAACTAATTTTTCTCATTTTTTAGCTCCCATAGATATTTATAATCAACTAAGTTAAGATTAGCTTTTTTTAATAAATCAGGTCTAACCTTTAAAGTTTTTTCAAGAGCCCTTTCTCTTTGCCATTTTTTAATATTGGCGTGATGTCCACTAAGTAATACATCTGGAACACCTAGTCCTTCATATACGGCAGGTCTTGTATATTGAGGGTGTTCTAATAAACTATCACTAAATGATTCATTAACTGGTGAATCTTCACTAATTACTCCAGGCACAAGTCTAGATACAGCCTCAAGAATAGTCATAGCTGGAACTTCGCCACCCATTAATACATAATCACCAATTGAAACTTCTTCATCAATAAAGTTTAAAATTCTAGCATCAATTCCTTCATAGTGACCACAAACCATTACAATATGTTGTTCTTTTGATAGCTCAATTGCTTTGGCTTGATTAAATGTATTTCCACTTGGACTCATTAAAAGTTTCTTAGCTTTTTCTAAATTAGGAATTGTTTTCATAGCAAGGTGTACTGGTTCAACACTAATTAACATACCAGCACCACCACCATATGAGTAATCATCTACAGTATGATGTTTATTAGTTGAGAATTCTCTAAAATCAATTAAATTAACTTCAATTAGTTTTTTTTCGATTGCGCGTTTAATTATAGAATCTTCTATTAAACCTTTAAACATATTAGGAAATAGTGTTAATATATCAAATCTTATCATCTAAATCCCTCGATTTCATTGATTAAGATTGTATCTTCTGTAACATCTAATATATATTCTTTTACAAAAGGAATCATACATTTTTTATCATTTTTAAGTTTAATTTCTAAAACTGCTGATGTTGGTAAATCTAAAACATCAATCACATTACCTAGTTCTTCGTTATTTTGATTAATAACTTTTAAACCAATTAAATCAGTAAAATAATATTCATTATCTTCTAAATCATCTAGTTCTTCTCGGTCAATATAGAAATTACATCCAACATATTTTTCCACTAAATTAATATCAAACAAATCATTAATTGTAACTAAGTACATTCCTTTATGAAATCTGCTTGATGATATTTTTACTTTTGTAAGTTTATTTTCTTTTTTACCAAGATATAAATAATTGTCTTTAACAAAGCGATTTGTTGATGAATCGCTTAAAACTTTAAGCTCACCTTTTAAACCAAAAACACCAACAATTTTTCCTGTTTCTAAATACTTACTCATTCTTAGTTTCCTCTTTATCAGTCATTTTATATTCTTTATTAAAAATACCTGTGATTCTTAATGAGTTTATAATAGCAAGTAAACTTACTCCAACATCAGAAAAAATTGCAAACCATATCATCGATGGAATATTTAAAAAGTTTAATACAAACACTATTAATTTAATGCCTAATGCTAAAATAATATTTTGTACTACAATTCTTCTTGTTGCACGAGCAATAGTTACTGCATCACTTACTTTTTCCAGATTTTCGCCCATTACTACAACGTCTGCAATAGCAATTGATCCTTCAGAACCTGTTGCACCCATCGCGATACCTACATCTGCTGCACTAATAACAGGAGCATCATTTATTCCATCACCAACATATATAGTTGATGATTTTTTATTTGTAGATTCACTCTTAATAAGTTGTAAATGTTCAACTTTTTCATTTGGTAAAAGTTCAGCATGTACTTCTTCAAGTTTTAATGTTTTTCCAACTTTTGAACTTGTTTGAGCATTATCACCTGTTAACATAACAATTTTTTTAGCACCAAGTTTACGAAGCTTTAAAAGTGTTTCTGGAACATCTTCACGAATACTATCACCAATTACAGCATAACCTATAACTTGTTTTTCTTTAACTAAATAAATTACTAAATCATCATTAATTACTTGTTCAAAAACAATTTTATTTTCTTCAAGTTGTCTATAGTTACATACTATATAACGTGAACCATTAATTTCTGCACGAACACCACGGCCAGGCACTTGAACAAAGTCTTCAATAATTTCTGTAAATATTTGATCTCTTCCATATGAATCAGTAATTGAAAGGCCAATTGGATGAGTAGAATGATATTCAACATATGCTAGCAATTTATGAATTTCTTCTTTACTGTATGTTTCTTCATTTAAAGATACAATTTCTTTTACACCAAATTCACCTTTAGTTAGTGTACCCGTTTTATCAAAAATTACATTCTCAACATTATTTAAAGCTTCTAGATAGTTACTACCTTTTACTAAAATACCACGTTTACTAGCAAGTCCAATTCCACCAAAGAATGCTAGCGGAATAGAAATAACTAAAGCACAAGGACAAGATATTACTAAGAATACCATACCATGATAGATTGATCCTTGCATATCAGCATTACCTAAGAATAAATCGTGATAACTTAAAGTAGAACCAAAGATTTTAGCAACAAATGGCCATGCAGTAATAACAACTAAAGCAATACCTACAATTACTGGAGTGTAAATTTTTGCAAACTTCGTAATAAAGTTTTCACTTTTAGCTTTTGTTGCAGATGCATTTTCAACCATATCTAAAATTTGTGACATTGTAGATTCTTTATAAAGTTTTTTAGCTTCGACTTCTATAACGCTACCCATATTAATAGCACCAGATCTAACCTTATCACCAGGTTTTGCATTTTGATAATCAGCCTCACCAGTTAAAGCTTTTAAATCTAAATAAGTCTTACCATTTTTAATTACACCATCAACTGGAATCATTTCACCAGTCTTAACAATTAATATATCACCTGGAAGTACACTTTCTACTTCAATTTCCATTTCTTCATCATCAACTTTAAGTCTTGCATTTGCTACATCAAATGATAATAATTCAGAAATTGATTTTCTAGAATGATTAACTGCCATTTCTTGTAAATATTGACCAATTTGATAAAATGCCATAACCGCTACAGCTTCGATATTATGACCTGTTGCAATAGCACCGACAGTCGCAATCGTCATTAAGAACTTTTCGTCCATTTCATGACGACGAACAATATTCTTACAAAAATCTAGTATTACTTTATATCCTACTAAAACGAAAGAAATAATTAATACAATTTGATCAACAAGATTTAAACTTGCATGTTCAAATAACCATAACATGCTTTTTTGAGCAATTGATTTATAACCAATAAATACAAAGGTTGTAAGAAGTCCAATTATGAATAAACTCAATTGTACTTTATCTAAAGGTTTTTCTTCAATATTTGAAGTTCTGTGACTAGTTGCGATATCCATTACTTCAATATTTGGATCAATTCTTCTTGCAATTTGTGATACTTCTTTAATTGCGTTATTAAATAAATTTTGATCTTTTGTTTCTAAAATAAAACGTTCTGTTGAAAAGTCAACAACAATTTTTTCATGTTCAAAAGTCTTTTGTGCTAAACTTTCAATTCTAGAAGCACAGTGACCACAGTCTAACCCTTTTAATCTTAATACTTTACGATAAACTTCAGTTTGAACAACTTCTTCTAAATCGACTTGCTTTTCATAATAGTTAAAACATTTTAGTAAGCGTTCTTTTAAATCATCAATATTATTATATTCAATATGAATAATATTTCTTTCTTTGTTTAAACTTACATTTTCAATACCTGGAATCTTACGAATATCACCTAAGATTCTACGGTAATTATTCTTGTTATTTAATTTTAATACTTGATAAGTTATTTTCATAATTACTCCTCATGACCCATGTGGACTAAACCATTGTTTACAATCGTTTCAACATGTTCGTCGTTAATACTATAATATACACATTTACCAATTTTTGTTGCCTTTAATATATGTGCATCTCTTAATATTCTAAGTTGATGTGATACAGCTGATTGGCTTATACCAATATGTTCTGTGATATTTGATACAGTTTTTTTGCCATCCATTAAATAAACTACGATATGTAATCTATTAACATCACTTAGCATATCAAACATATAGGCTAATCTTTCTAATTTCTTGTTTTCTTCCATATTTACCTCCATATATGAACATATGAAAAATTCTTCATATATTATATCACTAAACTTTACATATATCAAATAATATGATAAACCTTAATCTAATATAATAAAAAAAAGACAAATAGAAAACTATTTGTCTAAATTAATATATTCAATAATACAAACTTTACTAAAAAGTTAAATACTCATAATCAATTATATATTTTCGTCTAGTACTGATATTTTAATTGTAAAAAACCCCATTATAAATGGGGTTTATTTTTCTTCGTCTTCTTCTGAGCCTAGATCTATTTCTAGTCTTACGTTCTCACGAACAGCTGCAGCATGAGCTATTGTTCTAATTGCATTAGCAATACGACCTTTACGTCCAATAATACGACCAAGATCTTCTTTGTTTACTTTTACAACAATTTTACAATATTTTTCATTTGATTCTACTGCTGTAGTTTCAACATCTTCAGGATGAGCAACTAGTGGCTTAATTAATTCAGAAAGAAGCTTTTCATAATTAACTTGGGCCATTGCTTCACCTATTTAGCTTTGCTTTCAGTGAATTTAGCAATGATACCTTCTTTAGATAATAATGATTTAACAGTGTCAGTTGGTTTAGCACCATTAGCTAACCATTTTAAAACTTTTTCTTCATCAAATTTAATAGTTGCAGGAGTAGTTAAAGGATTGTAAGTACCTACAATTTCAATAAAACGACCATCACGAGGATTGTGTGAGTCAGTTGCAACAATACGATAGAAAGGTTTTTTAGCACTACCAAATCTTTGCGCTCTTAATTTTACCATGTTATATGTCCTCCTATTTATTTTACTATAGTATTATACCATAAAAGAGTTATTGTGTCAAGTAAAATAACTTGACATTAATTAGTATTTAAATATTTTATTATTCCATTAATAAAGTTAATTTGTTTTTTTAAGTTTTCTATTTTATCGTATGTTGTTATTTTAAGGTCTTTTTTAAGCTCACGTTCAAATTCTTTAAAGTAGTTTGGATTCTTTTCTAAGATCATATACCACTTAGGATGATATCTTAAATAATTTAAATATGTTGGATTTTGATAAAGCTGTCTTAATAGTATTTGATCCACTAATCCCACCAACTATTGTAATTAGCATTATAGATACTAGTTCTACCACCAAAGCTTTGAGATATTTGTAATACTTTTTGAATTGTGTTTAATGTTTTACTAATTGAATCAGGATTAATCTTTTTAACATAGTTCATAATATTTTTTAAATTATCACTAGATAATAGATCTGTTACTTCTTTTTTTTGATCTTTATATATATTCCAAACATCACTTTGTTCGCCTAAGATAACCCAATCTTCATATATATTTTGCCAAGTCTTTTTTCCACTTGTGACGTCATCACGAATTTTAGGATACTTAGAAACAAATAATCTAAACTCATCCATTCTACTTGCCATATTATCACCTCATTATAATTTATTATGATTTTTAAAATATGTGACAAATTAATCACCTTTTTTTGAATTATCCATATTCTATATTGAGGTGATTTAATGTTTAAAAGATTTTTTAATCAAAACCCAAATCCAAGTTTTAATAATCCAAATTACAATAATCCTAACTATTATATGCCGAACTATGATTTCGAGCGTCTACAAACTGAACTAAATGAATCAAGAAGATTAATAAGTGATTTATCTAAACGAGTTTCAAGACTCGAAAGTTATTTAGGAATTAATAAAGATAATAATTATTATAACTAGGTTTATGTTTATGCAAGTTTTATTAGTAATACATACTATAAAGTAGTTAAAGAGTTACTCTTTAAGGAATGGGGGGAAAAGAATGTATCAACCTAATTATGGATATAACTGTTGTGGACAAACTAATACTTGTAATTCAGGTAGCTTTGGCGGTTATGGCTATGCATTAATTCTTGTATTATTTATCCTATTAGTTATTATTGGAACAGCTAGATGGTAAATAAAAAAGGGAAGAATTTCTTCCCTTTTTTTATTCTTCGATATCTTCAAAATCTTTAAAGACAACTGGTGTAGAATTTGATGGTACTTCAAATGGATTTACTGGATTGATTCGATCTACAAATAATGTTCCAAATAAATGATCATATTCATGTTGGAATACAATTGCAAGATATCCTTTTAGTTTAATTGTTTTGTTTACAAGTTTTCCATCTTCTAAGAAATACCCTTTTACTGTTACCCTTTTATGTCTATGAATTAAACCTTTGGCTTCACGTTCTACTGATAAACATCCTTCACCACCTTGTAAGTGTGTAAGTTCATCTGAATAGCTCATTAGTTTTGGATTTACAATAGCATAAAAGTGTTCAACACCATCTTCATCAATTGCATTAATTACAATCATTTTTTTCAAAATTCCAATTTGAGGAGCAGCAATTCCTACCGCTGGTCTTAAACCATACTTTTCAGAAACTTCTGGATCAATAGAATTGAATATATATTCAATCATTGTATTAAGCGTGTTTGCATCTTCATCTGAAATTGGAAGATTAACATCAACTGATTTTTGTTTTAATAAGGGATTACCTTCTTTTATAATATCTTTCATTAAAATCATAAGTTTACCATATACCTTTTATAATATTATCAAGTGCAAGCTCTAATCCACATTCATCTTGGGTTAAAGTTACATACTTTGCATTTTCTTTTGCGTTAGGTGTTGCATTACCCATCGCAATCGGTGTATTTACTAATTTAAACATTGGTACATCATTTGATGAATCACCAATAGCATAAGTGTTATTTAAATCATATCCCATTTTATTCAATACTTTTTGAATACCTTTTGCTTTAGTAATACTTTTAACAATAATATCTGCACCACGTTTACCCCATTTAAAGAAATCAAATTCCGGAAGTAATTTTTCCATTTCATCAATAATATCAGTTTCTTCAAATGTCCATGCCATATTATATTTAATATCTAAATAGTTATAGCCATTTAAATTAATAAGTGAACCTTCATCTCTTGGAGTAAGAGCTCTATCTACATACTCATTAATTGTATTAGTATATATATGTTCATGTGTTAAAAGTGATAAAGTAGCATTTAAATTTTTGGCTGTTTCAATTAGTTTATCTTTAAGTTCATCTTCAATTACTGACTCAAAAATTATTTCATTGTCAATCATAACAATCGAACCATTTGATACTACAAAACCTTTAAATAAATGTTTGACACCATTTAAGCAAGTTAATACATTATAAGCTCTTCCTGTTGCTATATAAAGATCAACATATTTTGAAGCTTCTTCTAATTTGCATTTAATTGATTCTGTAATTCCCAAATCATGGGCTTTGTAAAGTGTTCCATCAACATCGATAAATACGGCTTTTCTCATTTTTATTTTCCTCTTATATACATATCTATTGTATCATATTTTGACTTTTTTTAAAACTCATTTATAAATAATTTATTTGGCTATATTAACTGCTTTACTTTTTTGATAAATATTGGTATAATATAATAAATTAAATTTAATAGGAAGGAGGATTAAATGCAAAAGAAACGAAAAAATTCCAATGATATTTTAGTATTCTCTTTAGGCGGACTTGGTGCAGTCGGGATGAATATGTATGTAGTACAGTGTAATAATGAAATTCTAATCATGGATGCTGGAGTATTATTTGCTGGAGGAGAAACACCTGGTGTTGACTATATAATCCCAGACTTTACATACTTAGTAGAAAACCAAGAAAAAATTAAAGCATTATTTATTACACATGGTCATGAAGATCATATTGGTGGATTACCTTTTTTACTAGAAAAAGTTAATATTCCTGTGATTTATGCAAGCGGAATTGCCTATAATTTAATTAAAAACAAAATGTTTGAATATCCAAATCTTACATATAATCTTAAGAATTATTATGAAGATTCAGAATTTCAATATGATAACTTTAGCGTAACATTCTTTAGAACAAATCATAGTATTCCAGATTCATTTGGTATAGCTATTAAAACAAGACTTGGTTATGTTGTTAATACAGGTGACTTCAAATTTGATTTTACACCAGTAGGGCCTGCATCTGATTATTACAAGATGACAAAACTAGGACATGAAGGTGTACTTTGTTTAATGGCTGATAGCACAAATGCTGATATAAAAACTTTCTCACAATCTGAAAAAAGAATTGCTGAAAACATTAGACATACTTTCGCTCAAGTCAAAGGTAGAATTATTGTAGCAACATTTGCATCAAATGTATATCGTGTACAACATATTTTAGAAGCTTGTCAAGAATGTGGTAGAAAAGTAGCAATCTTTGGTCATAGTATGGAAAAAAATATTGAAGCCGCAATGCGTTTAAAATATATTAATATTAGTAAAGATTTACTTATTTCTCAACGTGATATCCATAACTATGAACCACATGAATTAACAATTCTTTGTACAGGATCACAAGGTGAACCTCTTGCTGCTTTATCAAGAATTGCTAATGGTACTCACAAACAAATTAAATTATTAGAAAATGATACTATCGTATACTCAAGTAAACCAATTCCTGGTAACGAACAATTTATTAACAGAAACATTAATAAACTTATTCGTAATGGTGCAACAATTATTTTAAATAATCCATTAATTGATACTCATACTACAGGTCACGCAAGCCGTGAAGAAATGAAGTTAATGTTACAATTCATGAAACCTAAATACTTTATGCCAGTTCATGGAGAATATAATATGTTAAAACAACATGCTGGAATTGCAATTGATTTAGGACTTAATAAAAATAATTGTTTTTGTTTAAATTCAGGCGATGTTTTGCACTTTAATGAAAAAGGTGCGAAAGTTGTTAAAGATGAAATTTATGCTGCAGATGTATTCTTAGATTCTAATTTTAGTGACGTTAACAGTAATGTATTAAAAGAAAGAAAACATTTAGCTGATGAAGGTATGCTTTCTTTAGTATTTACTATTAATAAACAAAAAGATTTATTAGCACCTGTAAGACTTGATGCTAAAGGATTCATTGACTTTACTAAAGAAACTAAACTTAAAGAAGATATTATTAAAAAAGCTACTACTTCATTTGTTCAATTATTACATAAAAATAAAGTTTTAAATATTAAAATGATTCGTAATAATATTACTAATATTATATCTAATTACATTTATGAATTAACTGAAAGAAATCCATTCATTATTGCAACTGTAAATATTGTTTAAAAGAAAACACATTAGAATTTAATTCTAATGTGTTTTTTGTTGTTTATTAGCATATTCTTTAAAATAATGATAAACCATACTAGTGACTAAAGCATCGGCTAAAGCATCATGTTCTTGGAATAATTTAAGATCATCTTGGAAAAAGTTTAAAGCATTAAATAATCCTAAATCTGATTTTAAACCATAATAGTTTTTTAATAACTGCATTAAATTAATAAATGAAGCTCTTGAAGTAATTGGTGGTAGATTGTTTCTTTCATAGAAACTATCAAGCATACTAATATCATTTTTACCCCAAACCATAACAATGGGATTATATTTTTCTAAACAATCTTTAAATACTTTATAAAATTGTTCAGGTGTCGCGGCATTTTTAAAGTCTTCTTTTTTACGATTTAAAAAATCTAATGTTCTACTATTGATGCCATTCTTATTATTTACTTTAACTAAAGATGAATCTTCATAAATTATTTGTCCATCATTGTCTTCTAAAATAAATCCATACTGAACAATTTCACTAGGATAAGTACCACCTTCATAGTCATATGGCGGCATAGTAAATTCTAAGTCAATAAATAGTTTATATCCTTCGCGATTTAATACTTTTTGAACACCACGTTTAATCGTATCCATATCAAAGTAAACAATTCTTTTTAGTTTTGTAACTGCAATAAGCTTTGTAAAACCAATAACATCATAAGCTTTAATGTTACCACGTTTAATTAATTCATTTTTGTATTCTAGTTCTACAAGTAAATCTTCTTGTAGGTATGCTTTAAATTTCTTTATTTGGGAACGTGTTAAATAGAAGTATTCGATTTTTCTTTTTTTTACAATTTCGAATGTTCTTTCTTCTATGTTAACATTCCTAATTCTACCACATATTTTTTCCATGTTTATTCTCACTTTAATTTAATTTCATTCATTCTAATTAATTCAAGGATTGCTTGACTTCTACAACTAACTCCAAGTTTTTGAATTACATTAGATATATGATTTCTAACAGTCTTACTGCTAATGCCTAAGTTTTCTGCGATTAATTCAGTATCATAATTTTGAACTAATAACGCAAATATTTGTTTTTCACGATTTGTTAAAAAACTTACTTGTTTCACTATATTCCCCCGTATCAATTTATATTATGAATGGGCGAATAAAATTGTTACTATAATTGTTCTTTTAGCTTTGTAATTATATCAGCTGGGATTCCTAGTGATTTAAGTTTATCAGTTGATGCATTTTTAATATCTTCAATATTATCAAAATTAGATAAAAGTTTAAGTTTACGCATTTTTCCAATACCTTCAATATTATCAAGTGTTGAAGATACCATATTAACTGATTGAACTTTTCTAAAGAAAGTAATTGCGAAACGATGTACTTCTTCTTGCATTGCTTCTAAAAGAAGGAAAAGATCGCTTTTTTTGTCAATATTAATTTCATCTAAATTACTTGTAATAATTGCTCTAGTTTTGTGTTTATCGTCTTTAGCCAGTCCGATCACGGGAATTTTTGCATTAATCTTATCTAATGCTAAACGAGCAGCTTTAACTTGTGGAAGACCACCATCAACAATAATAAGATTTGGTTTAGTTAGATTATCTTGTATTACTCTTTTATAACGTCTTGTAATAACTTCTTGCATTGTATGATAATCGTCAGCACCTACAACAGTTTTTATTTTATATTTACGATATTCTTTAGGTACCGAAACACCATCTATATATGTAACCATCGCACTAACTGAGCTTGTTCCTTGAATATTCGAGTTATCAAAAATCTCAATACGTTTAGGATATGGGATATTTAAAAGTTCACCTAATGCTTTAATTGTATCTTGAGTTTTACTAATTTTAATTAGTTTTTCTTTTTTTCTATTTTCGATTGTTGTTTTAGCATTTTCACATACTAAATCTAATAATTTCTTTTTGTCACCAATAATAGGTATTGTTACTTTACAATTAAGGGCATTTTCTAATAGTTCTTTATTTTCTATATAAGGTATTACAATTTCATCTGGCATAATATTTGATGACATTTGATAAAATTGCATAATGTATGTAACTAATACATCTTCTATTGAATCATATATATCAAATACTTCACCACTACGCATAATGACTTTTCCAAATCTGATATGGAAAACTTGAATATTAATAATACCATTCTCTTCGAAATAGCCAAAAATATCACGATTACCAAGATCAGTAGATGTAATCTTTTGATGGTTATGAAGTGTTTTAATACTTTCTAACATATCTCTAAACATAATGGCTTTTTCAAATTCCATATTCTCGGATGCAACATACATCCATTCTTCAATTGTTTTAAGTAGTTCACTATCAGATGAAGTTAAAAATTTATGTATTTGTGTTCCAATATTTTGATAAGTTTCACTATCAATTTGATTTACACATGGAGCTAAACATTGACCAAGTGAATAGTAAAGACAAAATTTTTTCGGAATATTTACACATTTTCTTAATGGAAAAATTTTATTTAAAAATTGTACTGTATCTTTACAAGCTTTAACATTTGGATATGGTCCATATAATTTACCCTTTTGACGTTTTTGAAACTTTGCAGGATCTCTTGTTAAGATTAATCTTGGATGAAGTTCTCCAGTTAAATATATATATGGGTATGTCTTATCATCCATTAACATAATATTATATTTTGGACGATGTTCTTTAATTAAATTTAGTTCTAGTAAAAAAGCTTCAATTTCGGAATTAGTAATAATATATTCAAAGTCATCAATATTTTCTACAAGCTTTGTAGTCTTTGCGTTATGATGTCCAGTAAAATAACTTTTCAAACGGTTTTGTAAAACTTTAGCTTTACCAACATATATTATTTGACCATTAACATCTTTCATTTGGTAACACCCTGGTTTTTTAGGAACAAGGGATAATTTTTCTTTAAAATCTTTCATACTATTCACCACATATATTACTTATATATTATACCATAAATAGATTATTTTTAAAAGAAAAATATAAAAAAGTCTCTTTTTACAAAGTAGTTGTTATAACACTTCATAAAAAGAGACTTTCTTTATTCAACATTAAAATCAAATAACTCAACGTTGTACGTTCTAATATTATTTATTTCTGATATAGGTATTAAATATCCATTATATACATTTGTATTATCACCAATTAAAGTTACATTAAGTTCATCATCAACTGGTTGATAAGCAAGTTCATTTAAATTATTTTTAGATATAATCATTAATAAACTGTGACTTTCAAAGAATTCTTCATTAAATTCATGTAATAAATTTATATCTAAATCATTTTCAACAACAATTTGTTCAAATTGTTTAAATGTATTAAATGACTTAACTTGTTCTTGTAAAGTTTTAGAATCAATCTTGTTAAAACTATCAATTAAATTAATATCAAAGTTTTCAATATCACGTCCAACTAAAATATTTAAGTTATACAAACGTTTATCTTCACCGACTGATTTTTCATAAATCGTAAAACTATTCACACCAAATGTTAATGGGATGTTTTCTTTATCAATTTGAACATCATCTGAATATACTTCCCAGTAACTATCACTAAAAGTAATTTTACTATCAATATTACATTTTGTAGTTAACATTGGATAATCAACATATATTGTTTCTCCTAATAAATATACATCATCATCCCAAGATACTAATTTCATTTCTTTTACTTTATCAGTTACAACAGGTTCAACATAAAAATTATTATGAAAATATGTTCCAATACAAAACATAATTAAACATACTGCAACTAGTCCAAATGATAATTTATGCCACGGCTTTAAAATTTGATATTTAGGAGCAACCCAAGTATAAGTTAACTTTTTCTTAATTACATTAAAGTTTCCTTTTTTTGGTTGTTTCTTTTCTATTTTTTCAATAATTGAGGCTTTTAATTTCTTCATTAAAAATCTCCCTTCTTGTAATGTTTTTTAAGGGTTTTTATAGCTTTTTGATATTTTGTATAAATATCATTAATACTTGTTTCATAGTATTCAGCTATGTCTTTTAGTTTCATATCATAATAAACTCGAAATAAAATGATATTCGCTTCTTCAATTGTTAAATACTGTCTAAATTCAGATATTAGTTCATCAAAATCTGTTGGCGTATCACCTTCTAAATTCATAATGTAATCAAAGTCTAATATCGTACTTGACTTTTTATTTTTATTGTATTGATTAATTGCAGTGTTTTTAGCAATCTGTACAATCCATGATTTTAAACTTGTGTCTTGTCTAAACTTTGTAATATTATTAAATGCTTTTAAGAATGTATCATTTACTAACTCTTCTGTCTCATCTTTATTTTTAATTATTTGAATGATTACAAAATAAATCAATTTATAATATTCATCATAAATTTCTTCATATACTTCATCAATAATTAATTTATCTTTAGACTTAAGAGCTTCTTTTAGTTTCTTTTCGAGTTTCATTTGTTGCCCTTTCATATAACATAACAAAAATTATTATTGTTTTTTTAGATTTTTTATTATTATATCATATTTTAATATTTTAATCAAGTTTGCATATTTTAAAATAAAAAAATAAGGTCATTAAAATGACCTTATTTTGTTTGTTTTAAAAGTTCTTCAATACGTTTACCGTATTCTAAAGATTCATCATATTTGAATTTTAAGTCTGGTGCTTTCTTAGTATCAATTTTCTTTGAAAGAACTGATCTTAAGAAACCTTTAGCATCTTCTAATGCTTTAGAAGTTGCAGCTATTTCATTTTGATTACCGATTACTGTATACCAAATAGTAGCTAAACTTAAATCATTAGTCAATGCAACTTTTGTAATTGAAACATATTTTAACAATTGGTTTTTTGCTTCAAATAAAATTATTTGTGAAAGCTCTCTTTCAATAATTTTAGCGACACGTTCAACATGATATGCCATTAACGTTCAACCTCTTCCATAATAAAGCATTCTACAATATCGCCAACTTTAATATCGTTAAAGTTTTCAATTGTTAAACCACAATCATATCCTTGTTTAACTTCTTTAACATCATCTTTAAATCTCTTAAGTGATGAAAGCT
>JAEIGA010005376.1_pt1 | contig 19596 bp, 15 predicted proteins | sample 9270691 | NCBI WGS metagenome assembly JAEIGA01 (sample SAMN17057246, study PRJNA624740) | gut metagenome | biome: biome; isolation source: fecal sample | host: Bos grunniens | place: China: Xizang | collected 2019 | reverse complement strand
TGGACGGTTCTATCAACCAGGCCGAGACCAAGGTGATCCCCATGTTCAACCTGGAAGTACCCACTTCCCTGCCTGGCGTAAATCCTGCCATTCTGGATCCCAGAGATACTTATGCGGATGTTGCCCAGTGGGAGCGCAAGGCCGAGGACCTGGCCGGCCGCTTCATCAAGAACTTCGTCAAGTACACCGGCAACGAAGCTGGCGCCGCGCTGGTAGAAGCAGGCCCCAAGCTGTAATTATCCAAATAAAGGATCGCACCGCTGTTACCCAGCGGTGCGATTTTGTGTTCAGTCAAGATGCCCGGGGCTGATGCGGGGACATGGACGCAATGATTACTTTGCCCAGTTTTTCAGTGCCTGGTAGCTTGCTTCCGGCAAGCTGACGCAGCCTAAAGGATTATTGGGCTTGACAGCTCCGTGAAAATCGGAACCGCCGGATATCTTCAGTCCGAACCGGGCGGCTGCTTGTCTTGCATAAGCGGTGGTGTCCGGGTCGTAGGTGGTGTATTCCGTTTCCATGGCCACCAGTCCCCGGTCGACTGCCTCCGGCAAAAAGGCCTCCACACGTTGCCGGTCCATGCTTAAATAGGGATGCGCCAGCACCGGCAGTGCCCCGATGGTGCGGATAAAGGCGATGGTGTCATAGGCATCCGGCCGCTTGGGCGGCACATAAAATCCGTGCTTTTCCTTTAGCAACGTATCAAATGCCGCTTTTACCGTGGGCACATAGCCCTTTTTTACCAATTCTGCGCCAATATTTGCCCGGTTGACCCGGCCATCCGGTGTCTGGGCCAAAATGTCGGCATAATCAATGGCATAGCCGGCTGCTTGCAGCCGGGCGATCAGATCCCGGTTACTTTGATCCTTTTGGCGGTCGCCTTCGGCCACATATTCCCCAATGACCCCATAGCTTTCCGGCCGGACAAACAGTGCAACAATATGCAGCTCTGTGCCTTGGTAGTCTGTAGAAAATTCAATGCCTGGCACCGCCTCTGCCCCCAGCGCTTCGGCTGCTGCCAAAAATTCCGGCAGACCGGAAACGGTGTTGTGATCCGTCAGTGCCACGGTCAGTCCCTGCTGCGCTGCGGATTGAATGATCTGGGTGGGGGTCAATGTGCCATCGGAGAAGATGGAATGGGTATGCAGATCGTATTTCATAATGCGTCACCTCTTGGGGCTATTATAGCAAAAATCCTGTTGTAACTCAAGCATTGCATTCCATGGAATTTTGTGGTATGATACATCCAATGCAAAAAGGAGGTTATTTCCATGAAAAAAATCATTATCTGGACACTGCTTTTGGCCATGATCCTGGGCTTGTGCGCTTGCGGTCAAAATGCGGAAACCCAGCAGACTACAAGTACAACAGAAGCCACTACCGAACCTACCACTGCGCCCCCCACGGAACCCACTACGCCGCCTGCGATGGACCTCACCGGCAAATACTACCTGGATGTGGAGCGCAATGAGGCGATCGTGAACGATGGAGGAACCGTGACGATGGAGAACGAAGGTAACTGCAGAGCATATTATCACATTTTTGTCGGCTCTTTCTCCGATTCCAACGGTGACGGCGTTGGCGACCTGCGGGGCATTATCAACCGCTTTGATTACCTCAATGACGGTGATCCTAACTCCGGTGTCAGCCTGGGTGTTGAGGGTATTTGGCTGTCTCCCATTTTTACATCTCCTTCGTATCACAAGTATGATACTACTGACTATTATGAGGTGGATCCCAAATTCGGCACCATGGAGGATCTGCAGGAGCTGATTGATCTGTGCCATGCGCGGGGTGTGCAGATCATTTTGGACTTGGTCATCAACCACACCGGTAAGAACAATGCTTGGTTCCAGAAATTCCAGGCCGCCCATCGTAATGGTGCGGAGGATGATCCCTATTACAATTTCTATTCCTGGTCCAATACCACTGTGCCCGGTGTCATGTATCACACCATCAGCGGCACCCGGCAATTCTACGAAGGTAATTTCTCTGGCGAAATGCCCGAACTGAATTTTGACAATCCTGCTGTGCGGGAAGCCGTGGTGGATATTGCCAAGTTCTACCTGGATATGGGCGTGGACGGCTTCCGCTTTGATGCGGCCAAGTACATTTATTATGGCAAGACTACGGAAAATACGGATTTCTGGGATTGGTACATGGCTCAGCTGCGGGCCATCAAGCCGGATATCTTCACCGTGGCAGAGGTTTGGGACAGCGATGGCGTTACCATTCCTTATTTCTCTTCCACCAACTGCTTTAATTTCACCATGGCCCAGTCCGGCGGTATGATTGCGCAGACTGCACAAGCCGGTGATGTGAATATACTGACCAGCTATGTCAGCAACTACTTAAGCGAGATCCAGCAGCGCAATCCCAACGCTTTCATGTGCACCTTTATTGCCAATCACGATACCGACCGTGCCGCAGGCTTTTTGACCGTTGCCAGCGGTCAGGCAAAGGTGGCGGCCAACCTGTCCCTGCTGATGCCCGGCACTACCTTTATCTACTATGGTGAGGAAATCGGCATGAAGGGCTCCCGTGGCGGTGCCAACACCGATGCCAACCGCCGATTGGCTATGTTCTGGGGTGATGGCGATACCGTCAAAAACCCGGTAGGTGCCAACTATTCCTCCGGCCAGACCAATGGCTCTGTGATGGATCAGCTGCCTAATGGCGACAGCTTGTACAACCACTATAAAAAGCTGATTTCCATTCGCAAGGCCAATCCGGAGATTGCCTACGGCACCTACACGCCTCTGACTACTGACAGCAAGCTGGGTGGCTTCATTTCCACCTATAACGGCAGTTCCGTGGTGGTGCTGCACAATACTTCCAGAAATGATGTGACCATTGACCTGTCCACCCTGACGGATCTGCCCCTGGATACGCTGGTGGCATTTGTGGGCATGGGCGTCGCTACGCTGGAGGGCACCATGCTGACCATCAGTGGTCAGACCAGTGTGGTCCTGCGTTAAATCCATAAGAAAGCAGCCGGAAGCAAAAAAGCTTCCGGCTGTTCTGCACACAAAGGTATGTCAAATTTCCGCTGATCGCTCTGTATATGGATGAATTGTGGCGCCTCTGCCGGGGTGGAGATATATAAAAATGGGCTTGCTTTTTGATTACAATATGTTATAATGAGGATGAGGCTTTATTTTTTGAGGGTGTATGCGCTGCGAAACCCTGGAAAAAGTTGCAAAAACTGCGTTTTTTGAAGAAAGGAAATTGTTATGAAAAAGAATCTGACTTTCACGAAGTTGCTGCGGATCTCTGTGGCAATGCTGCTGGTCATGGCACTGCTGCTGTGCGGCTGTGGCAAGAAGGAAGAGGAAACGACTCCCACTCCCGAAGCGGAGAATAAGGGTATCACCCTGGGCGATGGCGACGGTAAGCTGGAGGCTCAGGACTTTGTGGATGGCTTTACCACCATTTACGGTGCAATGCTGAGCGGTAAAAATGCCAATACCAACAGCGCCAACTTTGGCACCGAAACAAAGATGTCCATCAAGCTGGGCAAGAATGTCAAGAGCATGTTGGGTATGGCTATGTCCGGCGCCGGTATGGATGCCGATCTGTCCTGGCTGAAGGACATCAGCCTGAAGATGACCTCCAAGATGGACGATGGCCTGATGCAGATGCTGATGAGCCTGAACCTGAACGGTCAGGACATCATTGGTATGGATGCCGTTATAGACATGGCTAACATGATTTATTATATGGGCATTACCGAGCTGAGCAACAAGTACATCAAGATGGATATGAGCACCATGATGGGCGGCATGGCTCCCTATGATGTGGACAGCGCCCCTGTCGCCGGTGGCGTGGATGTGATGGATCTGCTGGAGAAGCTGGGGGAAGTGGCTGATCAGCTGCCCAGCGAAGAGGCACTGAACGCCCTTCTGACCAAGTATCTGGATGTTGCAATCAAGGCCCTGGGCAATCCTGTCGTTACCACCGAGACCCTGAGCCATGGTGGCGTTTCCCAGACGGTTACCGCTACCACCTATCAGGTCCGTGCCAGCAACATGCTGAATATGAGCAAGCAGATCCTGCTGACTGCCCAGAACGACAAGGACCTGGAAGCCATGCTGGACACCTTGGCTGGCGCTGTGGAAGAACTGAGTGGCCAGCAGATGGATCTGCATGCTGAGCTGGTTGCTATGCTGCCCGAGATGCTGGAAGAAATTGACGAACAACTGGCTGATCTGGATGCTGAGATGAATCAGTTCGGCTTTGACTTCGTGGCTTATACTGCCGGCGAGGAGCAGGTTGGCTTCAAGGTAGTTACCATTATGGGCCTGTGGTGTGAGAAATACAACCCTGTGACCGATTCCTATGAAACTACTTGTGAACGGGAGGAAACCACTGTCTACTTCTATAACCTGCGCAGTGGCGATAAGACCGCTTTCGTACTGGATGTGGACGATGCCAGCTTCCGTGTGGAAGGCACCGGCACCGTCAGCGGTGATAAGACCAATGGCACCTACACCCTGCTGACCAATGGCAATGAAAAGATCCTGGACATCCAGCTGAAGGACTTCAACGCCAATGCCGGTACCGGTGTGATTCGCCTGATTCCCGCTGAGGAGCTGCTGGAGAGAGCCATGGGCCTGACCACCATCATTGCAGAGCCTGTGCTGGAAGTGAAGATGAGCAAGGACGGTCTGTCCCTGAACATTCTGGATGGCGAAGAGCTGTTCATTGGCCTGGAGTTTACCACCAAGGCACTGTCCAACACCAGCGTGAAGATCCCCTCCAATGTCGTGAACATGGATCAGGCTGGCTTGAACAGCTGGATGATGAGCATGGACATCGAGAATATTCTGGATAACCTGGAAAAGGCCGGCGTTCCCGATGAGCTGCTGGATATGATCACCGGCGGCATGGGCCTGGGCTAAAATATTATAACAATCATACCATTTGGCGCTGGAAACAGCGCCAAATGTTTTATCAGGTCGCTGTGATAAGGAGATAACCTATGCAGATAGAAATCAAACAATTGCGTAAGCATTTTAAGCGTCAGCAGGTGCTGCGCGGCATTGACCTGACGGTGGAGGTAGGTACCTGTGTGGGCATTTTGGGTGCCAACGGCTGTGGTAAGTCCACCATGCTGTCTATTTTGGCTGGTGTGCAAAGCGCGGACGGTGGCCAGTTCCTGTGCGACGGTGTGGATCTTTTGAAGGACTATAAAAAACGCACCGCTTTGGTGGGCTATGTTCCGCAGGGAACACCGCTGATTGAAGAATTGTCCGCCAAGGATAATTTGCTGCTGTGGTACGACCGGAAAAGCATGGAAGAAAAGCTGGAAAACGGTGTACTGAAAATGCTGGGTATTGACGAGTTTTTGAAAGTGCCGGTGCAGAAAATGTCCGGCGGTATGAAAAAACGGCTCAGCATCGGCTGCGCCATGGCGGCCCATCCACCCATTTTGCTGTTGGATGAGCCTACGGCGGCATTGGATCTGGCCTGTAAGCAGAGCATCGCTGCCTGGCTGCGGCAGTATAAGGAGGAGGGAGGCATCCTGTTGCTGACCACCCACGATGTGATGGAGCTGGATTTGTGCGACCGGTGGTACATCATTAAAAATGGCGTACTGGAGCCTTTTGAATTTGACGGTGATGTCAACCGTCTGGTGGCGAGGCTGTAATATGAGAAAGTATTTTCTGTTACAGCTGAAGCGGGCGGCCCGTTTCCTGGCCTGGGGCTTGTGCGTGGTGCTGGTGCTGTTTGGCTGCATGTCGGTGGTGTATAATGCCATGGTCATAGCTGCATCCTCCGAAGAAACAGCAGAGCAGAGCCGATTGCAGATCGGTGTGGTTGGCACCGGCCAAAGCATTTTCCTGGAATGGGGTCTTGCGGCGATGCAGTTTGACTCTACAGCCATGTCCCTGGAACTGGTGGCTATGGAGGAAGATGCAGCGATCCAGGCGTTGCAGCAGGGAGATATTGCCGCTTTTTTTGTATTCCCTGAAAATTTTGTGGAGGATGCCATGTACGGCGATGTCCACAAATTGCGCTTTGTCAGCACGGTAGGATCTGCGGGCCTGGTTTCCGTTGTGAAAGACGAGATTGTTTCTATTGCGGATGATATTTTGGTGGCCTGTGAAAACGGCTCTTATGGCGTGGGTGTGGCTGTGGAAGAAAACGGCAGCCCTGAGACCTATGGCAAGCATGTCAATGATTTGGCCATGGAGTATGTGGATTTCCTGCTGGATCGGTCCAAAATGTATCAGGTGGTCAGCGTGGAGCAGAATAGCATCCCCTTTGACCGGTATATGCTGGGCGGATTGACGGTGCTGCTTTTGATGCTGTCCAGCCTGCCCTTTGCTCCGCTGTATATCCGGGCGGATCAGTCCCTGTTCCGGGTGCTGCGGTCCCGCCGTGTAGGCCCGATCAAGCAAACCGGATCGGAATTTTTGGCCTATTTTGCAGTGATGAGTCTGCTTTTGGCGGCCGTTTGTACGGTGCTGTACTTGGGTGGGCTGCTGCCGGAGGGGGTTTCTTTGTGGGAAACCTTCCTGCATGCACTGCCGGTGCTTTGCATGGTGGCCAGCTTGTCCTATTGCATTTACGCCATGTCGGATCATATCATTGGCGGTGTGTTGCTGGCGTTTTTTGTAATGCTGGCCCTGGCGCTGGTGGGTGGCTGTATGTACCCGATTCAATTTTTCCCCTTGTCGGTGCAGCAACTGGCGAAGATTTTGCCCTCGGGTCTGGCACGGCAGAGCATGATCGGCTGCTTTATGGGCAAGCCCACAGCGGATCTGTGGCCCCTGCTGGCCTATAGCGCCGGATTTTTGGCCATTGCCATGGGCATGCGGGCCTACCGGGCCGGAAAGGTCAGAGGGTGATGGCTATGTCCAGAATGAGAAAAATCATCTTTTGGGGATTGCTGCTGTGGAAGCGGCTGTATAAAAAAGCCACATTTTTGCTGCTGCTGGTGATGATCCCGGCACTGGTGCTGAGCTACGGCATCACCGCCAAGGAAGAAAGCGGTGTACTCACGGTGGCATTGGCCACCCGGGGAGAGACACCGGATCCCTTGACCCGGCAGTTTTGGGACGATTTGCACAAGAGCGGGTTGGTTCTGTTTGTGGAGTGCGCCAGCCCGGAGGAAGCCACAGAAATGGCAAAATCCGGCAGTGCTGACACGGCCTGGATTTTTGATGCGGATCTGGAAACCAGCATCTACGATTTTGTGGCTAAGCGGATTTCAAAAAATAGCTTTGTGACAGTGGTCGAACCGGAAAACCGCACACTGTTGAAGCTGCTGCGGGAAGTGCTTAGCGGCAAGCTGTTTACTTATTGCACCGATGTGCTGTACCTGCAGTATATCCGGGAAAATGCCCCGGAACTGGACCATGTGTCTGATGAAAAGCTGCTGGAATATTATGAAGATGCTGCCTTGAGCGACGGCCTATTTGTGACCACGGATATCGAGGGTAATGTGGTGGCAACACCGGAGGACGAGAACTATTTGACAGCCCCTGTGCGAGGTATGTTGGCAGTGGTTGTGGTGCTGGCAGGCCTTGCTACGTCGATGTATTATATCAAGGATGAGGAACATGGCACCTTTGCCTGGATGAGTCAGCGGCGTAAGCCGCTGATGGAGCTGGGGTGCCAGTTCATCAGTGTGCTGAATGTGCTGACGGTGGTGCAGTTGGCACTGGTGCTGAGTGGACAATCGGTGCATTGGGGGCGGGAGATCCTGGTGACAGGATTGTTTGCCCTGTGTGTGGCAGCGTTTGCTATGCTGGTACGCAGACTGACCGGTGGCATCCGGGGCCTGGGCATGGTGACACCGCTGCTGGTGGTTGTAATGTTAGTGATCTGTCCGGTGTTCTTTGATTTGGGTATGCTGCGGCAGCTGCAGCTGCTGTTCCCGCCCACCTATTTTGTGACCGGTGCGTATAACAGCAGTTACCTGTGGTATATGCTGGGCTATACTGCTATCTGCCTGGTACTGTGCAGAGCGTATGACCATATTCGCCATTTAGACAGATGAAGAAAAAGGAGCAATTCGTAAGAATTGCTCCTTTTTGCATGCCCCATCCGGTAAATTTGAAATTTTCGCAAAATTTTTTCCTGCGGGGTAGCGGTCAGCAGTGGATTGTGCTATAATGTGACTAAGTATATCATCTTATGGTGGGAGTTATAACTATGATCGAATTACTGGCACCGGCTGGGTCTATGGAGGCTCTGCGCGCCGCGGTGCAAAACGGCGCGAATGCGGTATATTTGGGCTGCGGCAGCTTTAATGCCCGGCAAAGCGCAAAAAACTTTACGCCCCAGTCCTTGGCTGAGGCGGTGAAGTATTGCCATATTCGTGGCGTTGCGGTGCATCTGACCCTGAACACCCTGGTGTCTGACAAGGAACTGGAGGCGTGTGGGGCCTTGATCCGTCATGCGGCAGAGTGTGGCGTGGATGCGTTCATTGTGCAGGATCTGGGTGTTTTGCACCTGTGCCGGAAAATTGCGCCCACCGTACCGGTCCATGGCTCCACCCAAATGACAGTCCATAGCTTGCCCGGCGTGTTGCTGTGCGCAGCCTGGGGCTTGACCCGGGTGGTGCTGAGCCGGGAGCTGAGCTGGGACGAGATTCGCTATATCTGTAAAAATTCTCCCATTGAGATTGAAGTTTTTGCCCACGGTGCCTTGTGCATGAGCTACTCCGGTCAGTGCTATCTGTCTGCGGCCATCGGCGGCCGGTCCGGCAACCGGGGCAGATGCGCCCAGCCCTGCCGGCAGTGCTATGGCTACAGCCGTCGGGAAAATAAATACCCGCTGAGCCTGAAGGATAACTGCTTGGTCAATCATCTGCGGGAACTGAAGGATATGGGCGTGGCATCGCTGAAGCTGGAAGGTCGCATGAAGCGGCCGGAATATGTGGCAGCGGTGACAGATGTGTACCGTAAGGCTTTGGATACCGGTGAAGTCAGCCGTCCTATGATGGAAGCACTGCTGAAAGCCTTCAACCGGCAGGGTTTTACGGACGGTTATTATACCGGCAAAATCGGAAAGAATATGTTTGGCATCCGGGAAGAAAAGGAAGAGGATGCCACTTGGCTGCGACTGGCGCGGCAGAGCTATGAGGCCGTGGAAAATCCCCTGGTGGAAGTGAAATTCCATGCGGTGGTGGATCATTCCGGCAGCAGCCTGACGGTGACCGACCCGGAGGGACGCAGCTGCACCGTGGAAGGTCCGGTGCCTCAGCTGGCCCGCACCCAGCTGCTGAGAGAGCAAGACTTGGCAGAACGATTGGCAAAAACCGGTGGCACGCCCTATCGCTGTGGCGTGGTAACGGCGGATATCAAGCCGGGGCTGATGCTGCCGGCGGCAGCAGTCAATGGCTTGCGGCGGGATGCGCTGAATCAACTGACGGCTATTCGTGGCCGCCGGGATCCCAGAATGCTGCTGCGTCCCCGGAAAATGACCCATTTCTCCGGCTATCGGGAGCAGCCGGGCTTTACGGTGCAGGTCACCAGCCGGGAGCAGATTACGGCAAAAATGCTGAAAATGGCACCGGAGGTGCTATATGTACCCCTGCATATTTTGGCAGAGGATGAACATTTCTGCAAACAGCTGACCCGCCATGTCCATGTGGCGGCAGTGCTGCCCAGAATCGTCCATGATAAACAGCTGCCTGCAATCCGGGATAACCTGAGAAAAGTGGCAGCGTGGGGCGTGGAGGAAGCCCTGGTGGGTAATTTAGGCCTGCTGCTGCCAGTGCGGGAAGCGGGCATGGCAGTTCGAGGCGATTTTGGTCTGAATTTGTATAATTCCGTTTCCATGCAGATGGCCCGGGATTTGGAGCTGCGTTCGGCAGCGCTGAGCTTTGAAATGACACTGCCGCAGGTGCGGGACATCAGCAAAGCAGTGCCCTCGGAACTGCTGGCATACGGCCGGTTGCCTCTGATGGTAACGGAAAATTGCCTGATCCGTGGCCGCAGCGGCGAATGTGCTTGCCATTTGGGTGCTACCCGCTTGGTGGACAAGACCGGTGCGGACTTCCCGGTGATCCGGGATGGTGACAGTTGCCGCAGTGTGTTGCTCAATGGCAAAAAACTCAACTGGCTGGATCGGAAAAATGATCTGACCAAACTGGGCCTGTGGGCCATTCGGCTGTATTTTACCACAGAAAATCCCAAGGAAGTGGATTATGTGCTGTCCTCTTGCATTACACCGGTGCCCTTTGATCCCGGCTCCTGCACCAGAGGATTGTATCTGCGTGGACTGGAATAAACGTAAAAATTGGTGTTGCGCATGCTGCTTGCATGACACGCTCCTCTACAGAATACATCGTAGAGATAAACGGAAATTTGAAATACGGAAGGATTTACTATGCATCTGATTTTAGCATCCCAGTCGCCCCGACGCAAGGAGCTGCTGGCGTTGTTTGGCCATCCTTTTACGGTGCGGGTGGCGGATATTGACGAAAGTATGGACCCCGGAAAGTCCCCTTATGATGAGGTGGCCCGGGTCAGCCGATGCAAGGCCATGGCCATTCCCCGTACAGCTGGGGATGTGGTGGTGGCAGCGGATACCATTGTGGTCTGCAGGGAAAAGGTGCTGGGAAAGCCTCGCTCTTCCCAGGAAGCAGAGGAAATGCTGCAGCTGCTGTCCGGCCGGGATCACCAGGTCATGACCGGTGTAACGGTGCTGTATGAAGAGCAGGCTGTCAGCTTTACTGAAGTGACGGATCTGCATTTCCGGGAACTGACTGAAGGAGAAATCCGGCGTTATGTGCAATCCGGCGAGCCTATGGACAAAGCCGGTGCTTACGGCATCCAGGGCGGAGCAGCCCTGTTCTGCCAAGGGCTGTCGGGAGATTATTACAATGTGATGGGATTGCCGGTGTGCCGCCTTGGCCAAGTGCTGAAGGATTTGGTGCCGGAATGGACAGGAGAATGATATGAGACATTTTTTTAGTACCCGGGTCAAGGTGGTGCTGGTCATATCGGTGCTGCTGGCACTGGTGCTGACGGTGGTCAACAGCCTAACCGGCAAGAATTATCCCGGCATGCTGGTGCGTACCGTGCTGACACCTTTGCGTTCCGGTGCCCATTCTTTGGCAAACCAGGTAGAACGGGTATATGATTATATTTTTAATTATGAGCAGTTGGAAGCGGAAAATGCCGCATTGAAGGAAGAATTGGCAGCGCTGCGGTCCGACGTGCGGGATGCAGATTCTTTGGCCCGTGAGATCGAACGCTACCGGGCACTGCTGGAACTGAAAGAGGCCAATGAGGATTATGTTCTGGTGGATGGATATATCATCTCCCGCTCCTCTGACGATTGGACCAGCACATTGACCATCAACCGGGGTACCGCCGCCGGCATTGAGGTGGGTATGTGCGCAATCACTGCCTATGGCGAAGTGGTTGGCCTGGTGGTGGAGGCGGGCAGCAACTATGCTGTGGTGAAAACGGTGCTGGATTCTTCTTTGGAGATCAGCGCTACCATCGCTTCCACAGGCTATTCCGGCATGGTTTCCGGCGGTTACACCCACAATCACAGCGATATGCTGTGGATGGAGTATTTGCCCAGCACCGCCATCATCCGCAACCGGGATCAGGTGGTTACCTCTGGTTCTACAGTGTATCCCAGAAATTTGATTGTGGGACATGTGGTGGATGCCGGTTTTGACGATACCGGTGTGGCGAAATATGCTGTGCTGGAACCTGCGGCAGATATTGCAAATTTGGAGCAGATCTTTATTTTGACGGATTATGAAGTGCAGTGAGGTTACCTGTGGCAAGAAAGCATGAATTTAGACCGGACCGGCATCGGTCCGACATCGTGGGCAAGCTCCTGCTGACAAAAAAGCAGCGGCGTGGCTTGCTGCGCTGGATTTTATACAGCGTGGTGTGCCTGGCCGGCCTGCTGGTGCAGGATGTGGCGCTGTACCGGATGACATTTCAGGGTGTATGTGCGGATATTGTGCCCTGCTTGATCATGATGGTAGCCATTATGCAGGGTGCGGAAAGCGGCTGCATTTTCGCTTTGGTGGCCGCCTGCCTGTACTACTTCTCCGGCTCTGCCGTGGGGGCCTATGTGATCCCCCTGATCACAGCGGCCACCATTCTGGTGGCTATTTTCCGCCAGGGAAATCTGAGCCGTGGATTTATGGCCATTTTCCTGTGTGCCGGTTTGGGCATGCTGCTGTATGAATTTGGTGTTTTTGGCATTGGATTATTCTTGGATCTGACCACGCCCCAGCGCTGGTGGGCCATTGGCTGCACGGCGCTGCTGAGTTTGCTGGCGGTGCCTGTGGCCTATCCTGTGCTGTTGGCGATCGGTAAAATTGGAGGCGAAACATGGAAAGAATAACCCGCAAACGTGCCGCCTTGATGATGGCAGTGATCTTTTTGCTACTGAGTGCTTTTTGCTTACGGTTGTATTCCATGCAGGTGGTGGATGCGGAAGAAAATCAGACCAATTTGACGGTGTATACCATCCGTACCCGTGTGCGGGCACCCCGTGGCGACATTTTGGACACGAACGGCAATGTGCTGGTGACCAACCGGGCCAGTTATGACTTGGTATTTAACCATTATGTGCTGCTGAATTCGGAGAAACCCAATCAGTCCCTGCTGGATTTGGCCAAGCTGTGTCAGCGGTTGGGATTGCGCTACAACGACCATTTTCCCATTACCGCCTCTGCCCCCTTTACCTATACTTTGGGTGATTATAATGCCGCGTGGCAGGGGTATTTCCAAGCATTCCTTGCCAGTCGTGGCAACCTAGACTCAGATATTTCCGCACCGCTGCTGATCCGGGAGCTGCGACAGCAGTATCAGATTCCGGAAACCTGGTCCGATGAGGATGCCCGATTGGTGATCGGATTGCGTTATGAGCTGTCGCTGCGTAACGGCATTACCAAGTTGCCCAATTATGTGCTAATGGAGGATGCCTCGGAAGCAGCACGGTCGGCGATTCTGGAACTGAATATCCCCGGCCTTCGGGTGGAGACCTCTACGGTGCGCCAGTATAACACCACCTATGCAGCCCATATTTTGGGCTATACCGGTGCTATGAGCGGCCAGCAATGGGAGGAATATAAAAACCTGGGCTATGAAATGGATGCTTTGGTAGGCCAAAGCGGATTTGAACTGGCCTTTGAGGAACATTTGCGAGGCGTTGACGGCATTCGTGTGGATAAGGTGACCAAGGACGGTACAGTGCTGCACTCTTATTATGAGGAGGTGCCGCAGCCCGGTAACAATGTAGAGGTAACCATTGACTTGTTTATGCAAATGGCGGCAGAGGATGCTTTGGCCAAGACTTTGCAGGAACTGCGGGATCCCACGGTGAATCAGAATAAAGACGGTGCGGGATTGGATACGGAAGGCGGTGCGGTGATCGCCATTGATATTAAGACCGGAAAAGTGCGGGTCTGTGGCAGTTATCCCACCTATGATCTTTCTGCACTGTTTGATAATTATCAGGAAATTTTGGGTACAGAATTTGCGCCTTTGCTGAACCGCTCGCTCAATGCCATCTATCCTCCCGGCTCTACCTACAAAATGTGCATGGTGGCGGCTGGTATCAACAATGGCTATATCGACCGGGAAACACTGATTGAGGACCTGGGTGTATTTAAAAAATATCAGGGATTTGCCCCGGAATGTCTGATATATACAAACTACGGCTATCCCCATGGCCACTTGAATTGTACTGACGCGCTGAAATGCTCCTGTAACTACTTCTTCTACGAATTGGCGGACCGGATGCAGATCAGCGAGATCGACCAGTTGGCAGCGGGCCTGGGCCTGGGCGAAAAGACCGGTGTGGAGCTGAATGAATATACCGGCTACCGCTCAAATCCAATCACAAAGCTGAACCTGTTTACTGATCCGGATCAGGCTGGCTGGTATCCTGCTGACCAGGTGCTGACCGGCATTGGTCAGGCCCATAACCGGTTTACACCCATGCAGTTGGCGGTGTATACCAGCACATTATGCAATCAGGGTGTGCGCTACAGCGCCACCTTCCTGAATCGGGTAGTGGCATCCGACTATTCTGCGCTTCTGTATGAAAAACAGGCGGAAATTTTGGGAACTACCTATATTTCTGATGAGGCATTCGCCGCCTATATGGAAGGCATGCTGAAGGTAACCACGGAAATCGGTGGTACTGCTTATTCTGCTTTCCACAATTATCCTGTTAAAGTAGGTGCCAAGACCGGTACTGCGGAAACCGATGGCGGTTCTCCCAACGGCGCATTTATCTGCTTTGCCCCCTATGACGATCCGCAGATTGCCGTGGTGGTCTACGGTGAGAAAGCTGGCGGCGGCGGCCGCCTGGCCAATGTGGCCAAAGCAATTCTGGATGTCTATTTTGGCATTGATGCCGGCACCGGCGACTCTTTTGAGAATCAGGTCGGATAAGGAAAAAGCCCAGGCTGTGATAGCCTGGGCTTTTTGAGCGGTGTCTTTCTGAGGGCTTGTCCGAAGGATGACAGGCGGTATCATGCTGTGCCGCTGTATCATTTTTGATGGGGTTATTCCTGGTTTTCCAAAATCCAGGGCAGGTCCACAATTGTGGGCGTGTGCGCCATAGCAGGGATCAGTTTTTCCACCAGATCCGCCACGGGGAAGCGGATGGAGGAGGTGTTTATGCAGGGATGGCAACCCACCAAGGATTCCTGCAGCACATCCCGGTCAATCAGCAGTCGCACCCGGTTTTCCTTGTCATTCATCAGACCCAGCACACTCAGAGAGCCGGGGGTGATATCCAAAAACTGCTCCATGTATGTGCCGTCGGCAAAGCTAAGGCGGGAGGAGCCGATCTGCTTGGAAAGATCCTTGGTCTTGAAGGGCTTGTTGGCCGGCATCATCAGCATGTAAAAGTCCGTGCATTGCCGGTTGCACAGCAGCAGATTTTTGCAGATCAATGCCCCCAGGGAAGCATCCAGTGCGGCACAGATCTCCATGGTGTTGGCCGGAGCATGATCAATGCGCTGATAATTAATTCCAAGCTTGTCCAGCAGATCGTAGCAGCGGAGCTCTTTTTTCAGTCTTTCGGTGCCGTTTTCCGGCCGTCCCTGATGTAACTGCATAATGAAATACCTCGATTTCTTTTCGTTTTGCTTTTTCTTTATTATATCATGGAAGTCAAGCCGGAGAAGTATATTTTGAAAATGACGTGAAAAAGAAAAAGACCACTTTTGTCTGGTAGACAAAAGCAGTCTTTTTGTTGGTGCCGGTGGCCGGACTCGAACCGGCACGCTGTCGCCAGCGGTGGATTTTGAGTCCACTACGTCTACCATTCCATCACACCGGCAGAACGCTCCATCAGTATAATACATTTCTGATAAAAAAGCAAGTAAAAGTTTTTGAAACTGTAAATTTTTATTGCTGCCACCAAATAATTAACAATTTGTCTTTACATTATCCTGAAAATTAGGTATAATAAAATCCAAAATGTTACCTGGGAGGTGTCCCTTCATGCGAAAGATCAAATATGATAATGTTCCCGAAACGGCAGAGGAAACAAAAAATAAGGGGAATATCCGCTTTATTTTTTGGGCACTGATTGCTGTGTTCGGTGTTATTTTCCTTATCAGTGGCTTCATTGTGGGTCGCTATTTGCTGGAATCCAGGGGCAGCAAGCAGATGCAGCAGGATTTGGTGGATATGTACCATACTACGGAGCGAACCATTCCCACCACCGGGCCGAATGACTCCACTGACCTGACGGATCCCACCACGCAACCTGCAGATCCTACGGATCCGACAACCCAGCCCCCCACGAATCCCACCACCCAGCCTACGAATCCTAGTGATCCTACAGACCCCACCACTCAGCCTACAGAGCCTGTGCCAACAGAGCCACAAATTCTGGAGGAATTGCGGGATATCTATGCGCGGAATAATCACCTGGTTGGCTGGATCTACATCCCCGGTACGGAAAATGCAGGTCAGAACTTTGCCGGCATCAACTATCCGGTGCTACAGACCCCCAATATTCCGGAATGGCACAATTATTACCTCTATCGCAACTTTGATGGGGAAGATGATAAGCATGGCTGGATCTATGTCCGGGAAGCCTGCGATGTTTTTGAACCCTCTGACAATATCGTGATCTATGGCCACAATATGGCAGATGGCACCATGTTTGGTCAGATCGTCAATTACCGCTATAAGAGCTATTACGAAGCCCACAAGTACATTTTCTTTGATACCCTGTATGAGCATCATTGCTACGAAATTATTGCGGTATTCCACACTTCCGGCACCACCGGTGTGGGCTATACCTATCATTCCAAGAATAATTTCCGGGATGCGGAGGATTTCAATGAATTTATGGCTGCTATTAAGGGCGGCGTGAATAATGTAAAGATTTGGTATCACATCAATACCACTGCCGAATTTGGCGACAAACTGATTACTCTTTCCACTTGCTGGAAGACGCCGGATGAACCCGATGGCCGTCTGGTGGTAGTTGCCAAGCGCATCAGCTAAAAAATTTAATGCAAAGGCCGGCTCGTTTGAGCCGGCCTTTTGATATGGTAGGATCAGTCATCCACACGGCGGATGGTGGCGCCCAGACGGGTAAATTTCTCGATGAGATTTTCGTAGCCACGCTCTACAAAGTGGATGTTTTCTACTCTGGTGATGCCTTCAGCACAGAGACCGGCAATCACCAGCGCGGCGCCTGCCCGCAGATCCCGGGCCACCACCGTGGTGCCCTTCAGCTTGTCACGGCCGGTGATTTCAGCGGTTTTGCCGTTGATTTCAATCTTAGCACCCATACTTTCCAACTCGGTGCAGTAGCCAAAGAAGCGGGTTTCATACACACTCTCAATCAGACGGCTGGTGCCCTCTGCCAAGGTCATGCATACACCGATCTGGGCCTGCATATCTGTGGGGAAACCAGGGTAGGGCCTGGTTTTAACAGTAGTAGCGGTCAGCTTGCCAGTGCTGCGGATCCGGATGGCATCGTCATAGGCGATGACTTCCGCACCCATTTCCTCCAGCTTGGAGGTAATGCATTCCATATGCTTGGGGATTACATTCTTCACTAGCACATTGCCACCGGCAACAGCCACAGCAGCCATATAGGTGCCTGCCTCGATCTGGTCAGGGATGATGGCATAGGTGCCGCCCTGCAGCTTGCTGACGCCCCGGATTTTTACAGTATCCGTACCGGCACCGGAAATCTGGGCACCCATGGTGTTCAGGAAGTTGGCCAGGTCCACGATGTGGGGCTCTTTAGCGGCATTTTCAATAACAGTCTGGCCCTCCAGCAGTACGGCGGCCATCATAATATTGGCGGTAGCGCCTACGGATGCCATGTCAAGACACACCCGGTCACCGGCCAGGCCATTGGCACCGGGGGTCATGGCTACAAATTCAGCGTTTTCATCCACATCGGCACCCAAGGCTTTAAAACCCTTGATATGCTGATCAATGGGACGGGTGGCAAAGCTGCAGCCACCGGGCAGGGCTACATGGCATTTACCAAAGCGGCTCAGCAGGGAGCCCATCAGATAATAGCTGGCCCGCATTTTTTTGACCAATGCGGCCTCCGGCTCGGTGCTGTGGATATGGGAGCAATCCAGCTCCACCACGCCTTCTTCCGGCTGATCAATGATGGCACCCAAGCCCTCCAAAATAGAAAGCAGAATACGGACATCAGAGATGTCCGGCACATTTTCAATACGGCATTTGCCTTCTACCAGCAGTGCGGCAGGCAAAATCGCCACAGCGGCATTCTTTGCGCCACTGATGGTGACACAGCCATTGAGCGGTGCACCGCCCTGAATTTCATATCTTGCCAAGGATTACACGCTCCTTGTTAGTCATTTCAAAAGATTAGCCCAAAGATTATACCACAACAGATGATTTGTGTAAAGTAGTATTTCCGGTTTTTTCGGAATAATTATCGACGCAGACCTTTGGGATAGTGGTTTTTCAGCTGATTTCCGTCACCTTTGCCCCAACCAATGCTGTAGTCATCCACCTTTACCAGGCACCAGCCTTTGACGGTGCAGGGCAGTACTTCGCCGTGCAGATAGGCTTTGATTTGGACAGAGTCTGATGGGAAAGAGATGGTATTTTTGCAGTCCTTCAGCCACAGTGCCAGGGCATGGGCAGGCTCAAAACGATCTTTTTTCAATTCTCCCAGTTCCAGGCCGGGGCGCAGTACCTTCAGGCCCTTCAGTTCCGGCATTGCTTCCGGCACCCAGTACAGGGTTTGGCCAAACAGCAGCGCCTTGCCGTCGGGCAAATGAATATCCAGATCTTTGGCAAAGTCCAGCCATAGTTTTGGGAGCTTTTCTCCGGCCAAATAAGTGCCAGAGGCGGCTTCGTCACCGGATTTCCGGAGTACAGCGGCAAAATGGCCTTCGCCCAGCAGTTTATGGGGCCAAAGGCGGAACTGACCGGGGCCGGCAGGGGTAAACCAGGGTGCCTCCACATCTTCCAGGGTAAAATCCGGATTGCGCTGCAGGAATGCGGCAATAGCCGCTTCATTTTCCTCCGGAGCGAAGGTGCAGGTGGAATATACCAGCCGTCCACCGGGACGGAGCAGCTGGGCACCGGCATCCAAAATACCGGCCTGCCGCTGGGCACACATTTCCACAGTCTCCTGGCTCCAATCTGTTACAGCAGCCTCTTCCTTCCGGAACATGCCTTCGCCGGAGCAGGGGGCGTCGATCAAAACCCTGTCAAAAAAGCCGGGCAGCCGGGCAGCCAAACGCTCCACAGTTTCGTTGGTGACCAGGGCATTTGCAACGCCCAGCCGCTCCAAATTTTGGGAGAGTATTTTGGCCCGCTTAGGACTCCATTCGTTACACAAAAGAAATCCTTCGCCCTGTAATTTGCCGGCAATTTGGGTGGATTTTCCGCCAGGGGCGGCGCAAAGATCACAGATTTTTTCACCGGGTTGGGGCTGCAACAATGCCACAGCCGACATGGCGCTGGCCTCTTGTAAATAGTATACGCCGGCCTCATGATAAGGGTGCAGACCGGGGCGGGCATCCGGGTCATAATAATAGCCCAATGGCTCCCAGGGCACAGGATTTCCGGCAAAGGGCAGGGCGGGCGCAGGGCCCTTTAAGGGATTTATGCGCAGCGCAACGGCCCGGGGTCGCTCCAGGCTTTGTAAGAATTGAGGATATTCTGATCCCAACTGGGTCTGGATTCGCAATAAGAAGGCTTCAGGCAGCATAAAAATCTCCCTTTCTGATTCGTTGATCCTAGTATACCACAGAAAATCTACTGCCGCAAGAGACAGAATTTTGCCCCGGTGGAGGTCCACCGGGGCAGTGATAGTGGCGTATTACAGTCGCATACCGCCGTTGACGGAGAGAACATGGCCGGTGACGTAGGAGGCATCGTCGGATGCCAGGAACAGTGCGGCCTTGGCAATTTCTTCCGGCTGGCCCAAACGGCCCAGCATGGTCAGACTTGCGAACTTCTTCAGCAGATCTTCGGGAACGGTCTTCATCATGTCGGTCATGATGTAGCCGGGAGCGATGGCGTTGCAACGGACCGGAACACCCTTGCGGGCAAATTCCTTGGCCCAGGTCTTAGACAGGCCGATGACGCCAGCTTTGGAGGCAGCGTAGTTGGCCTGGCCGATGTTGCC
>JAEIGA010005375.1_pt1 | contig 19600 bp, 12 predicted proteins | sample 9270691 | NCBI WGS metagenome assembly JAEIGA01 (sample SAMN17057246, study PRJNA624740) | gut metagenome | biome: biome; isolation source: fecal sample | host: Bos grunniens | place: China: Xizang | collected 2019 | reverse complement strand
CGTTGGGGTGAGTTCTTATCTCGCTTTCGCTCGAACGATCGGCTTCGCCGTACGTTCCCCAACGGAAGAGTTGTTAAAGTTGTTTTTAGTGGATGATAGTGAAAAAAATATTTTTTTTGTCTTTTTCTTGCATACTCCCCAAAAAAGTTGTAACTTTGTGCCCAAATTGTCTTGTACAATACAATTAACCAATATTTACTAACTTGCATTATGAAGATTGCACCGTCCATACAACACTTTAGCAAGAACCTTTTTTGGGATGTTAATCCCGATGAGTTTCTTGTAGACAAGTGCCCCGCACAGGTCATTCAGCGTGTATTGGAACGAGGAGAATGGAATGACTGGTGTTTGATTCGCAATTACTTTGGATTAATCCAAATAGCTAATATATGCAAGCAGTTACGCACACTCAGCCCTGAGGCTCTCAGTTATGTTTGCTGCGTAACAAACACTAAAAAAGAAGATTACAGATGCTATCATTACGCACAATCGAACCCCACACTTTGGAACTGCTAAGAGCACTTATGCAGGATGCAGCATTGAGTGAGTTGCGTCTTGTAGGCGGAACTGCATTGGCGTTGCAGTATGGGCATCGTTCTTCTGTAGATTTGGATTTGTTTGGCAAAATTGATATTGATGGCTACGAATTGCAATCCATATTAAGTAAGTATGGCGTATTGAAAGTGGAAAACGAAACAAAGATAATCCATCAATACTATATTGATAATATCAAGGTAGATGTAGTAAACTACCCATTCGAATGGATTAGCCCTATCATAGAGGAAGACGGTATTCGATTGGCTTCGCCTGTGGATATTGCTGCAATGAAAGTGAATGCAATCGAAGGTAGAGGAACGAAAAAGGACTTTATAGATATGTATATGCTGCTTCAGCACTATTCATTAAAGGAGATTATTGCATTCTACCAACAGAAGTACCCTAATTACTCTATTTTTCGTGCGCTACGAAGCTTGACATATTTTGAGGATGCCGAAGACCAATTTATGCCACGAATGTTTATTGAAGATACATGGGAGAATATGAAACTATATATTACGAATCAAGTAAAACTATATAATTAACAATTTATATTTTATTAACTTTATTTATTAACAAAAAAATCAAAAAAATTATGAAGAAATTATCTTTCTTTTTGATGGCGATGCTCTTCACATGTGCTACTACGCTACAAGCTGCGGAAGTAACTGAGACCATCGCAATGAAAGGTTTCGGCGGATTAACGACCTCATCCTACGAAAACGTAACCAAGACTGGTACCTCTGACTTGGGTACTGAGATGGTGGCTTATGCGTTCAACCCGAAAACAGGTCAAATTCGTGGAAACAAAACTGTGATTGCAGGTGCTTCTATCACCACAAAGGATGATTCTAAAAACTGGTCATTGTACAACACGCAAGCAATGCCTGGTGCTATCAAAAAAATTACTGTTACTCAAACAGCAACTGGAAGCAACAAGTTCCAAAACAGTATGTATGTGGCCCTCGGTACCACTAATCAAGGTGCTGTAACAACCGTTACAGGTGCTCAAAAGAACACAACTGGTACCGCTACTGAGTTTACATTTGATATTGATGAGACTCAAGGTTACACCTATTTCAAGCTCCTTTCAAATGTGAAGTTTACTAGTAATTCTGTTGCTGGTGTAGTTGTTACTGTAACTTATGTAACTGCTGAAGGCGGTGAAGAAGAAGTTACCAAGTACACCGTAACTGCTAATGTTAATGACCCTGCTATGGGTGCTGTTTCTGGTGCTGGTGAGTATGCCGAAGGCAAAACTGCTACACTCACAGCTAACGCTAATCCTGGTTATAAATTTGTTAACTGGAGCAATGGTTCTACCGATAACCCATTGAAGATCACTGTTACTGAGGATATTGAGATTACTGCTAACTTCGAGGCTGTTCCTCCTATGACATGTGCAGAGGCAGCTGCTACAGCTGATGGAACAACTGTAGTGTTGAAGCCATTTGATGTTGTAGCTGTTGTTAAAGATGCTGGCTACACTTATATTGAGGATGAGTCTGGCGTTAACTTGATTTACGATTATAATTTAGCTAAAGAACTCAAAGCGGGTGATCATGTAGAAGGTTTTGTTGGTTATTCAAGCCCATACAATGGTTTGCCAGAACTTAAGCCTTCTGTGGCTTTTGCTGACTTGACAGTTACTCCTGGTACAGCTCCAGAGCCAACTCTCTTTACTGCTGCTCCTACCAAAGCTGATGTGAACAAATACGTTAAGTTCGAGAATGTAACTTTGACCGCTAACGCAACATTCACTACTTCTGGCGCAACAAACGCTACCATGGTAGTGAATGGCACTAATGTAACACTCCGCAATACCTTCAAATTGGCTGCTACTCTTACTAAAGATAAAGCATATAACATTGTTGGTTTCGCAGCTATCTACAACTCTACTATCCAAGTTTACTTCCTTTCTATCGAAGAGTACGTTGCTCCTGTAGTTAACCACACTATCACCGTTTCTGCTAACCCTGCTGAGGCTGGTACTGTAACTGGTGGTGGCGAGTTTGAGGAGACAGACGAGATCACCGTTAAGGCTGTTGCTAACGACGATTACGAATTCGTTAACTGGACAGAAGGTGAGACCGTTGTTTCTACCGAAGCGAACTACTCATTCGAAGTGCTCGCAGACCGCAACCTCGTTGCTAACTTCAAGAAGTCTGTTGTAACACACGACTTCTATGTTGAGGATGTAACTGTTACTGAAGGTCAATGGAGTATTGACCTTGCAGGCTCTTGGAACGAGCAAGCATTCGTCTTAAGACTTTGGCAAGACAATACCCAAGGTTTTGGTACCTATGCAGCTAATGCTGAGACTGGATATAGCGCTACTCTTGGTGTAAAAGAGTTAACTCCAACAACTGAGGGTTATTATATGCAGGATCCTATGAATGAGAATGCATTCATCTTCCAAGGAACCATGACTGATGGCGCCGACATCTACGAAGTTTACTTGAAAGGCGCTCTTGCTTCAGAGTCGGAAACAGGCGAGATGGAAGCTAAAACAGAAGTGGCCTTCTCTTGCGACGCTGATGGGGTGTGGAGTATAGAGGCTTTTGCTGATGATTATTCATGGGGGTTGATGCTAGAGGTAGTACCAAACCTTGAGACAGGTGAATATCTTGCAACTGGTTACTATGTTACTGATATTCAAGCGGGCGTGAATGAAAAAGTTGCTGGTACAGGTATGCTCTACTTTGATGATTTCTCTGGCTGCCAAGTGTTCAAAGGTAATTTGACCACTGAAAGCGGTAATATTTACCCAACTCTCTATGCAAGTCGTTTGGATTTGATAACCAACGAAATTATGACTGACCCTAGTTGGATCGGTGAAATCGCTGGTGTAGACTACTATGAGGTACTTCTAATGGCTAATAATTATCTTTGGGAGTTGGATTTGCACGCACGCAACTGCACGGGTGATCCTGGTACATACACAGTAGATATCGTTGACGTAGAGGAAGGAGCATACAGTACATTCATGGGTACTTCTGCAGTTACAGGTGAGTTGACAATTAATGAAGACAACTCTTATGAAGCTTATGTTACTACTGTAGATAATGAAGGCAATCCAGCTATGTCAATTTCAGTCCTTGCATGGGCAGCTGCAGCTGAAGAATACGATATTGTCATCACTGACGCTACTGTTACAGATAATACTTCTGGCTACAACATCGATCTAACCGGCGAGTGGGAAGGACACGACATCAAAGTAGAGGTATGCGATGAGCTAACAGCTGAGACCATCTTGGCTAACTTCTTCATTGACGGTGGTATCGCAAACGATGGTGACCAAGCAGAAGGAACAGTAAAGGCAACTGTAAACGAAGGTGTTGTAACCATTACTGGTACATTTGAATGCTTAGGTTCAGGTGCTGTATACAACGTAACCATCTCTGGTACATTGCCAGTAGAGGAACCAGATGGTCCTACTACTGCTCTTGACAACCTCAACACTACAGTTGCTCCTGTCAAGGCTATCATCAATGGTCAACTCGTGATCATCAACAACGGCGTTCAATACAACGCTCAAGGTCAAGTGATTAAGTAAGCAAGTAAATTTATTTTACCTAATATCAATAAGGAGTCTATTCGTAGGCTCCTTATTTTTATTTAGAGATCTTTATTCATTTGTCACGTGTTGTTATCTCAAATTTCTTATTTTGTTGTGGGAGTCAATGCGCCCAGCGCATTTTTTTCTCCCTAACAAAATATTTCCTCGAATTGACAGAGGTTGCTTTTAATAAATTGCTTTATGAGATTTTGAGATTTATATTGAGCAGATAGTAGTGCGAAGTGAGTGAGTGGTGCGAGCACCACGATTGAGCGACAATCTGCTAGATGCCAATAGAAAGCCAAAAGGTCATAAAAGTTTTTAATGTATACGTCCTTTAATGCTAACGAGTAAAACGTGCAATTTTTAAAAGAAACCTCACATTGACACCTAAATTGACAATAATTGTCTTAAAAACATTCAGTGTCAACTCGAATATAGTTCCCATTTTTTTTCTCTCTACCGCATTAATTAATCTGCTGTATTACACTTTTTAGTTGCACTTTTTGTTCAAGTTTACACTTTTTAGTCGCACTTTTTGTTGAAATTCACACTTTTTAGTCGCACTTTCTTGCGCAATTCAAAAAAAAACAGTACTTTTGCATGTGCATTATGCCTGAAAAATAATAAAATAATAATAAATCATTAAAAACAAATCACTTATGAAGAAATTTACTCTATTTCTAAGCGCACTGCTCATTAGTATGGTGAGCATGGCGGCAGAGGCAACTATTTCTTTTGCAGATGTTGCTAATCGTAAAACATTGACTAACGAACAACAAGTTTGGGAGCAGAATGGTCTTATTGTGACAGGCAATAAGTCGGCTTCTACAACTAATGTGGCTGATTATTCTAATCCTGCGCGTTTTTATCAAGGTTCATCGCTTACGATCAAATGTACACTTGGTAACATTACCAAGATTGTAATTGATGGCAATCCTGATAAACCAGTTGAGGCTATTCAAACGTCTATAGGTGAAGAAGCTACTATTGATGGTAATATAGTAACTGTGATTCCAAATAATCAGACTAGCGATACCTATGTAATAGAAAAATTTTCTGCTCAAGTTCGTATAAATGCGATTACAGTTACTTACACAGGTAATAGCGAGACTCCAGACGATGGGGGAGAGGAACCAGAGACTCCAACTGAGCCAGAAACTCCTACAGTTCCAGAAGGCGCTATCACTTGCGCTGAGGCTGTGGTTGTTTGCCAAGAAACAGGTGAGACTACTACTTCAGAGACATATACAATCCGTGGCTATGTAACTGAGATCAAAGACGCTTACTCCACTCAATATGGAAACATCACCTTTTGGATGGCAGATACCAAAGATGGAGGAAAAGTATTACAAGCTTACCGTGTTAAGCCTACTAAAACTGGTGAAGAAAATGTAAAAGTAGGTGATTATATTGAAGTAGTAGGTAAGTTGGTTAATTTCTATGGAAATACTCCAGAGGTTGCACAAGGTGGTACTTATACAATCATTACCCCTGCTGAGGGTGGTACAACTCCTGAGGAACCAGAAACTCCAGATGTAGAAACTGTAGGTGATGGTACAGAAGCTAATCCTTTCACTGTTGAGGATGTTATTGCGTTGAATAATACATTATCAGGTAAGCACTATGTAAAAGCATATATCGTTGGACAAGCAGTAGGCCAATCTTTTGTGGATGGTTTGGATACTGAAGCTCCATTTGTGGCAGCCGAAGGTTCTACTCAAGGCACAAACTTAGCTATTGCAAGTTCTTTGACCGCAGAGGTTGCAAATATGATTCCTGTGCAATTACCTAAAGGTGCTTTACGTAATGATTTTAACTTGGTTGAAAACTCAGATAAACTTGGTGCTCAAGTATTAATTTGCGGTGACTTGATTAAGTATTTTAATCTTCCTGGTATAAAGAATACAACTTCGATTGTAGTCGTTGGTGAAACTCCAGACGACGGCGGTGAAACCCCAGAGGAGCCAGAGGTCCCAGAGGTGACAATAGACACCATTACTTGCGCTGAGGCAGCAACTATCGCAGCAGCTGCAAACTATGTAGGTACAGACACCGTAACAGTAGTAGGCTACGTAACAGAATTAGGCAATGCCAAAGAAGATGGCAGCAAACAATGCTTCTACATGGCAGATACCAAAGACGGCGGCAAAGTATTTATGGCATATTGGGCATTTGTTTCTAAATTATATGTAGTAGGCGACAAAGTGGCTGTTACAGGTATCTTGAAAAACTATAATGGTACTATCGAAATCGTTGATGGTCAAAGTACATTGCTAGAAGCTGCTGCTGGTGAAACTCCAGACGACGGCGGCGAAACTCCAGACGATGATGACAAAACACCTGCTAATGTTACTTTTGACTTTACTACAGAGGCTGGACTTGAAGCATTGGGCATTGCTTATCCTACTACCGATGCAGGAGATGGTGCTTTCTCTACCAATCTCGAAGAAGGTAAAGCATATTCGCAAAATGGTATTTCAATGACCGCAAAATATGGAAGCACGGCTACTCGTGTATGGTTATCTGCCAAGAAGGTATTGGATTTACGTCATTACAAAGGCGGTGTGCTCACTTTTGCTGCTCCTGCAGGTAAAGTAATTACTAATATTGTATTTGATGGTGCGGACGTTTCGGGTCTGACAACCCTTGTTGATAAAGCATGGACAGGTAATGCATCTATAGTAGAAATCCCTGCTGCTGCCGATGCTAAAACTATCAAGATTAATACTATTACGGTTCATGTAGCAGATGCTTCTTCTGACTATGTGGCTACTCCTGCTATCTCAGGTGAGGCTGATTTTATGGATAATACCACTGTTACTATCACCGCAGAAGAGGGCTTGGAGGTATATTACACTCTCGACGGTACCGATCCAACAAAGGCTTCTACCAAATACACTGCTCCTTTCGAATTGACCGCTACTACCACCGTGAAAGCTATTGCATACAATGGCGACAAAGCAAGTGCTGTCGTTGAGAAGAAATTCAATAAGATGACTATCCTCACCTGCGCCGAGGCAGTGGCACTCTGCACCAATCCAGCTACTCCTGGTCAACATATCATCCGTGGTTATGTCACAGAGGTTCTTGACGGCGGTTACAGCGAGCAATATAAGAACATCACCTTCTGGATGGCTGATACCCCAGATGGTGGACAGGTCTTGCAAGCATTCCGCGTGAAACCTGTTTCTGATCTGGAAAAAACATTGAAAGCAGGTGATTTTGTAGAAGTTACTGGTAGTTTGGTACTTTACAATGGTGAAACACCTGAAGTGAATGCTGGTGGTAGCGTGAAACTGATTACCGCAGGAACTACTGCTGTAGATAATATCACTGTTAATAACAATGCCGTTAAGTTCGTAGAAAATGGTCAATTGATCATCGTGAAGGGTGGAGTTAAGTACAACGTGCTTGGTGCTATGATAAAATAATGGTTGATAAACTAAATCAAAAAAGGAGACTGCCTATGCGGTCTCCTTTTTGAAATCTTTTATATAACAACGCAAATACACACATCAAGATGAATCCTAAAATTTTCTTACTCGCGCTTGGTCTTGCAGTTACAACTCTTCAGGCTGCTGTAGTCAACTACACACCAGACAATACCACTATCTTCTCTAACCCTGAGCGTGGCTTTCTACATCAATGCTCACGCCATGCGGGCAAAAGTTACCATGCTGTGAAAGGACACGAGGGGTCTATAGATAGTCATAAGACAAAAGACAATGTTTCCCTTATTCTTGTCCTCTATTATCTAGACGAATTCAACAATACAGCTACTCTACCAGATGCAGTGCTTCAGGCTTTTGACGAGGATATGGAAGTGCTTCGTCAAAAAGGTATGAAAGCCATACTCCGTATAGCGTATGCCGAAAATGGCAATGACAAGACTGGTAGCGAACGTTCGGCAGAAGATGCTCCGTTGTCTATCATCCAAAGCCATTTAGCACAATACAAACCCTATTGGGAAAAGAATGCGGATGTCATATATTGCTTCCAAGCGGGGTTTGTCGGTCAGTACGGCGAGTGGTACTACACTGAGAACTTTGGCAACCACGTGCCAAATCTCAATGACGACTGCCGTGCACTTATCGATACAGCGCTGAAGGCCATTCCGCAAAACCGCACTCTATTGTTGCGCCGACCTATGTTCAAACAAGAGTACCTCGATGGCGTGGCACTGACGGCAGAAGAAGCATATACTGGTACTCCCAAAGCGCGTCTCGGACATTTTAACGATGCCTTCCTGTATAGTACAGACAATATGGGTACATACTCTACGAATGCGCAGGAAAGAGCTGCTCAAAAAGCACTCATAGCGCAAGAAACACTCTATGTGCCTGTGGGTGGTGAGACCAATATCACGAAAGATAGTTTGGCGAACATATGGGCAACTCTAGACGCAACAGTAGCAGAAATGAGTACTCTCCACTGGACATTCATCAAAAATAGTTATGCAGAGGCTGTCACCAATATGTGGCGTGAAAATGGCACTTTCGACACCCTAAACGTACACTTGGGGTATCGATATAATCTCCTCAGCGCTAACTTGCCAGAAGTAGCGAAGGTAGGCGAAACAGTTAACATTGCACTCAATATCAGGAACGTTGGCTATGCTCCACTTTATAATGAACGTCATGCCTATATCGTGCTCAAAAGAGGCAAGACCACTTATCCTATCAAACTGGCTACAGACCCACGTACTTGGTTGCCTAATGGTGTGACTACCGCTATCAACGAGCAGATTACTATTCCTGCAGACGTTTTCAATGGAACATACCAATTATATCTCTACCTGCCAGATGCCTACGAATCAATTGCTTCTGACCCACGCTATGCCGTACGTTTCGGCAATGTCGATATGTGGGAAGCTTCCACAGGTATGAACAACCTTAATGCCTCTGTGGTTATCAGTAGTGGTGAAGATCCTGAACCAGAACCAGAGCCAGTATATCCCCTCTTTACCGATTCACTCAATAAGGCAAATGCTTCTAACTACATAGAGGGTATGACATGGTATGGCGCTAATAATGAGTATTTTGACTTTGAGTCGGGGGTTGAAAGTAATACCAACAGATGGGTAGAGTGGATTGTCGAACTCGAAACACCTGGTAAATACACCATTACAGAACTCACATATGCTCCTAATGGGCACTGCTATCAACTACAGTTGCTAGATGGAGATGAGTTGGTGGCTGAATATGAGTCAGCAAAGATATGGTCCACAGGTGATTTGAACCTTCTGCTTGATGGGAAATGGGATCTGAGTCATGTCAAACCTGGAATATACACCTTACGAGTGAAAAATGTGATGGAATATGGAGAACCTAAACTCAAGGGATTAAAAATTGACTTGTTTGGTGCAGTTTCTTTGGATACGGTTACTCTTCCTGGCACATTCAACAAAGCTAACGTGGCCTACTATAGTGATAAAATAGGTTGGTACAACGATGACTATTTCGACTTAGGTGTGAAAGATGCAGACAATACCGACCATTGGATGAAATGGCGAGTAAATCTCACATATCCAGGAAAATACATTGTTTCAGAAGTGTCATATTGCGAAAACTCTCACAATTATACCCTGCAATTGTTGGACGGAGAAACGGTGATATCTCAATATACCACGAAAAAATTATCAGGTACAGAAGCGGTTCAAGATGTTACACATGATGAAAAGTGGGATCTATCTGCGGTTCCTGCAGGGCAATATATTCTGCGTGTCAATAATGCCACCAACTGGGGACGTCCTAAATTGCAAAGCTTGACACTCGAATATGAAAGCGAACTTCCTACTGCTGTTGACGACGAGCAAATATCAAATAAAAATTCAACTCGTAAGTTCATACAAGGTAGCCAACTCTTCATTGAGCGTGATGGCCAACTATTCAACCTACTAGGTACGCGCGTTCGCTGAACGATCATGGTCAAGTGATGAAATAATCCATTACGATGGAAGATACTAGCAAGAGGTCTCAGATGAGGCCTCTTGTTTTTTTGCAATACCAAGGGTAGTGCAAAGGTATTGCAATCACTAATTAATCACTAACTAATCACTAATTAATCACTAACTAATCACTAACTAGCGAAGGGATAAAAGCAAGGAGAGGGTAAATAAAATATACTAAGAAAATAAGATTTTATTTGTATATTCGCAAAAAAAGTTGTATCTTTGCAGATTGAATTGTTTAATTGGAATAGATTGCACATGCAAATGATAGATAACCAACTCATATTCAGAAGTTTTGCTAGTGGTAGCAGTGGCAACTGCTATTTCTTGGGCACTTCCTCGTGGGGCATACTGATAGATGCAGGTATCTCTGCACGCAGTATTCAGCGTTACCTGCGCGAGATGGGGTTGGATTATGCCAATATCATGGGCGTGCTAGTTACGCACGACCACGCTGACCATATACGTGCTGTGGGTACTCTGGGTGAACGTGTACACTTGCCGATATATTCCACACGCGCTATTCACGACGGCATCGATCGCAACTATGGTGTGCGCGAGAAACTGCGCACCTCGCAACGCTACTTCGAAAAAGGAGTGGAGTGGGAGCTCAATGGTATGCGTATCAATACCTTTGGCATTTCGCACGACTCCACCGAGTGTGTGGGCTATGTGATTGATTATCTGGGGCAACGCGTGTTGATTGCTACCGACTGCGGACAAACCAACTCCACTATGGAGATGTACCTAAGCACAGCCAACCACGTGATAATCGAAGCCAATCACGACGAGCAAATGTTGCTGAATGGCCCTTATCCTACCTATCTCAAAGAGCGTATCTTGTCTCCTAGAGGCCATCAAAGCAACGTAACATGCGGAACAATATTGGCCAAAAACTGGCATACAGATATGCGAAATGTGTTCCTTTGTCACTTGAGCCACGAGAATAATGACCCTGATGTGGCTATGAACACAATCAAGGACATATTGTTAGACGAAGGTATAATGCCTGGTGGAGACCTATTCCTCACTCCGCTTGAGCGATTGAAACCAAGTCCGATTTATACATTAGATAATAATATCATTACCCAAAAATAATCACTATGGATAAATTAGTAATCATTCCAACCTACAACGAGAAGGAAAATATCGAAGCAATCATCACTGCTGTGATGAATCTTCCGTTGGAGTTTCATGTATTGGTGATTGATGATGGCTCGCCAGATGGCACTGCAGATATTGTGAAAAACTTGATGGCAACTACCTATCAAGGCAAACTGCATATTATTGAACGTGCGGGCAAGTTGGGCCTTGGCACTGCATATATCACAGGTTTCAAATGGGCTATCGAACATAAATATGACTATATCTTTGAGATGGATGCCGACTTCTCGCACAACCCAGATGATTTGCTCAAACTATACGATGCATGCGCCAACCAAGGGGCTGATGTGGCCATCGGTAGCCGTTATGTGAGTGGCGTGAATGTGGTAAACTGGCCAATGGGACGTGTGTTGATGTCGTATTTCGCTAGCAAATATGTGCGATTCGTGTTGGGCGTGAATATCTGCGATACTACAGCAGGATTCAAATGCTATCGTCGCGAGGTGTTGGAAACCATTGAGTTAGACAAGATTCGATTCAAAGGTTATGCCTTCCAAATCGAGATGAAATTTACTGCATACAAATGCGGCTTTACTATCAAAGAGGTACCTATCATCTTTATCAACCGCGTGCTGGGCACCAGCAAGATGTCGGGAGGTATCTTCTCTGAGGCATTGCTCGGTGTGATCCGATTGAAGTTAAACTCATGGACACGCAAGTATCCAAAGAAAAAAGCATAAACCTTTTGCTAATTAGTTTAGCATTTAGAAATTAGAGAGTTGAAAAAGTATATATATATATTAGGTGTGTTGGTTGCTGGGTTGGCATTGAATGCTTGCTCTAAGTCTGCAACGAATACTAAGGCCAGTGAACCCGCTCCTGTTCGTTATGAGTATGGTTTGCCTGTAGATTCATTTCGCATAGACACCTGTGTGGTGAAAGATGGCGAGACATTGGGCGGTATGCTGAACCGCTTGGGTGCTACGCGCCAGCAAATCACAGGCATAACCCTGATGCCCCGTTCGGAGTTTGATGTGCGTTCAATTCGTCCAGGAAAAACCTATTATGCTTTTTATCAAACAGATACTGCAGGAGTAGAGCAATTGCAATATTATATTTACATACCTAGTATCCGTGAGGCTATAGTGCTACATCTGACAGATAGCATGCATGTAGAGCGCTTCGAGAAACCCATCATACACCGCGATCGTGCAGCGGAAGTAGTGATTGAATCTAGTCTTTGGAATGCGATGGTAAGCAACGACCTGCCACCAGAGTTGGCATTGGAGTTGAGCGATATATATGCATGGACCATCGATTTCTTCGGTTTGCAGAAAGGCGATTCGATACGTGTGTACTATGACGAACAGTATGTGGATTCTGTTCGCGTGGGCATTGGACGTATCTATGCGGCAGATTTCTATCACGGACGCAGATGGCAAGAGGCTTTTTGGTTTGAAGATGGCAATATACACAACTATTTTGATGCGGATGGCAGTAGTTTGCGCAAGGCCTTCTTGAAAGCTCCGCTCAATTACAAACGTATTTCTTCTAAATTTACTTATGCTCGTAAGCATCCTATTCATAAGGTAGTTAGACCACATACGGGTGTGGATTATGCAGCACCAATGGGCACACCAGTAGTGAGTATCGGTGATGGTGTCGTGACGATGAAACAATATAAAGGTGGTGGTGGTCACACAGTGAAGATTAAGCATAATTCTACTTATACTACTGCCTATTTGCACCTATCAAAATATGCCAAAGGTTTAGCGGTAGGCAAACGTGTGAAGCAAGGCGAAGTGATTGGATATGTGGGTAGTTCAGGAGCAAGTACGGGGCCGCACCTTGATTTCCGCGTCTGGAAAAATGGTAGTCCGATTGATCCCCTGAAAATGGTTTCACCGCCTGCCGAACCAATTCCTGCTCAATACAAAGATACATTTGCAACGATAGTCAACACCTATCGCAGCAAATGGCAAAATCTTGAGAAATAGGAACTCTTATTACCATTAAATCCAATATACCATGCGTCATCACCAGAAAATAGCCATTGCGCGTCTGATTTCTGACTTAATCAAATCTGATGATGTGATATGCAAAGAGGAGATCTCACTCTATAATCAAATTGTTTGTAGTTTCGACATCTCGCAAGATGAACTGCACGAAGCACAATTCGTTTCGCAGGCGGAAGCTGTGGCATACATCCGCCACATGGCTCCGAACGAGCAAAAGAAGATTTTCACCATCTTGAAAAAGGCAGCGTATTCTGATAACTCGTGCGTAGCGCGAGAAGCCTTATTGTTGCTGACCTTATCGCTGATGCTCAATGATCAGGATGAGAAATATCAACTATTATCCTCTTCAATCAAAGGATGGCAAGGTGTGGATAAATATGTGGTATATCTAGAAAATGATTATATTCCTGCAATCAACGAGGAAATCTTGCAGCAATATGATACTATAGCTAACCTGCTGCATCTGTGGAAGTTTGAGTTTATCTACATACCTAAGATCACTCAGTCCTTCCGTGAGATGGATCGCACATACCTCTGTGATATCATTCGCTATATGAATCCGCGTCTATCCACTGAGATGCTGAATAACCTGTATGATCGACTAACCAACTTCACCACAGAGAGTTTTACGCGTGATTATCTGGCACATACGTCGCAACAAAATTATTTCTATGATATAGAGCCTTCGTTGCTAATCAATGTGGGTATGTCGCATGTGCCTGCGGCCAATCTTGCTCAGCAAGATACCTATTTCATCAATTTCCTGACCATTCGCTTGGAAAATGAGCCCGATAGCGTACTCAATGAGGTGCGTCGCTTCTTGGATGCGTATGAGACGTTTATTACAGACCCTGAGTACCATCGTCCAAAACGTGGCAAGGCCATGTTTCGCTATCATGGTTTCTATAAGCAGCTCTTTGATTTTCTAGCACGTCATCATACCAATGGAGAAGATAACCGCATATTAATTGATATTCCAGCGCGTCGCATCTGGATGCGTGGCGTTGAGATACCAATGAGCGCTACGCACTTGGCAACCTATGTGTTTATTCTTCATCAGTCGTTTTGTACGCATCATGGTGGATTGATCAAAGCTGGTCAGCATCACCCCTTATCGGATAAAGAAGTGATACGCTTGGGAAATACATATCATGCTATGTGTAAATTGTTTAGAGATGTGTCTGTAGGATGCGAACGTAGCTATTTGGAGGATATTTCTAATGTTCGCGGATACATAGCGCGCATTCGTACAATGATAGCACATCATATAGATGAGCAAGATCTTAACTATTATTACCCAAAAGATTCGGCAGATAAGAGTATGTATCTCGTGACAATAGACCCTACCAAGATCTTTATTCGTGATACTTATGGAGAGTATATGTTTACGGAATATGAATTATGGAAAACGATAAAATGATATATATGAAACGTAGTCTGTTATTTTGCTATTTGATTTTCTCTAGTTTAGTTGCTATGCAAGCAGCTGATGTGACGTATGTGTTTGCTGATATTGCAAATGAGAAGGGCATTGTTCTAAACACAGTTTGGACTTCTGATTCTATAGATGAACATACCTATTGGGAAACGACCAAAGCATTATATGGGCATTCAAAGTGGGATGGAAATGGATTGTTGATATATAAAAATGGTAAATTCAATCTATATTCTTCACGCATTATAAGCAATGTTACACTTATCTTCGATAATAAGTCAGTAGTGAAAAATCCAAATGATAGTGTTTTAATATGGATTGCAGAAAATAAAGGTACCCTGTCAAAATTGGAGATAACGTATCAAACCGAAGAACAAGATTCGATTATAGATACCCCAACCAAGATACCTTCTACATTGCAATGGAGTATGGATACATGCGAGGTAATTTTGGAAGAAGAGAATGTATTTCCCACATTAGCTACCAATATGCCAAATACAGATGGAGTGGAGTACGCTAGTTCGAATACTGAGGTAGCTACTATCGATAATACAGGCAAAATCACATTGCTCTCAGCAGGTCTGACAATAATCTCAGCATCGTTTGCAGGAAATACAGATTATGAGGCTGCTGAAGCAGCAACATTTGTATTAATAGTTTCTGAACCTCCACTCGGGGAAGAATATCAAGGTGTATGGACGTTGGTGACCGATATGTCACAATTGTCTGTTGACTCAAAGATCATTATTGCTGCAGCAAATGCCAATAAGGCACTAAGCACGTTGCAAAATCCTAAGAATAGAGCATCTGTCGATATAATCAAATCAACAGATAAAGATACTTTGATAGTAAATAAGGGTGTGCAAATTATTACATTAGAACCAGGAACTACCAATAATACTTGGGCATTATCTGTAGGGGATATGGGTTACTTGTATGCTGCATCTTCCTCTGAAAATCAGCTAAAAACACAATCTCACATTGATGCAAATGCATCATGGCTCATAACTATAAGTGATAATGAAATTGCAAAAATGCAAGCAATGGGAAGCAATACGCATTGCTTTATTAAATATAATGCGGGATACCAAACCTTTACTTGCTTTGAGGAGAATGGAGCCAATGTTGTGTTATATGGTAAGGATTTATCTTCTGTCTCTACTGCGATTATAGAATTTGAAATCGAACCATCATCCATAAAAAAAGCCATCCGCAATCACCAGATAGTGGTACTGCGAGATGGCATTTGGTATAGTATGTTAGGACAACCTATCAAGGAATAGCTTATAGCTCTTGTCCTTGAGCGTTATATACTTTATTTCCGTTGGTAATTATCAAATGACCATTTCGTAGTGTCTTTTGCGAGTCGCTACTTGTGATTGTTGGTGTCTCTAAACCAGTAACAGCAGTTACTGTGATTACACACTCTGCGGTGAAATCTCCCAATGTGGCAGTTACTGTAAAAGTACCTTCTTTTGTGCTTGTAAACGTAGCATTCAGTCCGTCATGATTCAATTTAGATGTTCTTCCTGTTGGTGATACACGCCATGTCACATTTTGGTCTGCTGCGTCTGCAGGAGTAATGATTGCTTTTAGGTGTGCGGTATCGCCTTCTTCAATTGTAATATTGGTTTCGTCTAACGCAAAGTCTTTCACGCGAATCTTATGTGGCTCAGCACTCAATTCCCAACCTGCTATACCGTGTCCAAGGCAATACTCGTAGAGGTTAACTGTCACAGAATCAATTCTCTCCCAATGGAAGAAGGCACCTACTGACGCGTTAGCATTATAACCGCCATCACCTAATTGCTCTTGAGTGTACATTGGGGTTAGTTCAGCAGAAGTCATATCTCGTACTGTCCAACCACCTTTATAGTGCGCACCAGAGGTGTAAACGAACATGTCATGTCCATTCAGTTGGAAAAATGCACCACCTACTGTATTATTGCGCGCAGGAGCTGTTGTTCCGTTAGGAGAAGTCAAATATGAACCTTTGTCGCCATTCTTGTAGAGATGGTAGCCATTGCCGCGGATTTGGTAGATAAAATGGGTAGGAGTATTGTTAATAGGTATCACATAACCTGCAGTTGCACCTGTTAGACTAACAGCACAAGATGTGGTGGATACAAATTGTCCATTAGCAATTTTTACAACCTCTACAAATTTATGTCCATTAGGGAAGAAATAGAGATATCCACCTGCAGCTGAGAAGATATCGCCGCTTGCTGTTGGAAAGTTGGTCTGACCATTGTTGTTCAGCGTGAAATTGATCACATGCTCGGTGTTGTCTTCTGCCTTATAAACAGTGATTTGTGTGGGAACAGAAGCATCCGATGAAGTGTGAAGGATAAGGTTGCCTGCATCGTCGCGGCAGATACCATGACGAAGATTAGCATTTCCAATACTTGGGTCGAAAACCTTACCAGTTGTATCAATAGCAACTACCTTGCGTGCGCTATAATCTGCCACATAGAATACGCCGTCTAAAAAGGCAGCTTCTTGTGCATTGACATAGCTACCTCCTAATGTTGTTGGGAAGTTCTCTGGCAATGTGCCTGCTGTTTCGCTATAATTGAAGAGTGGAGTAACGTATAGTGAATCCAGCGGAGGGGTTGGAGAGAGTGCTTCCCAATCAATCTCTTCCAACTCTGGCATGTCGGATGGTACCAAGTAATCACAAGTCATGGTGGTACAACCAAGTTCACCATGTTTTTGATAGTCTGCTAAACTATTAACTGTCCAGCAAACAACTTCCATACCTGCTTCGTGGCATTTGCGTGCCATTGCTTTGGTCAAACCTCCTGTTTGTACGCTAGGGTTGATGCCCCACTGCTTGCACCACTCAAAGCGTGCCTCAGTCACCTCGTAGCAGAGATATTGACATTGCAATGCTGGATAATTGGTGCGTACATACTCCAATGATGGTTGCATAGAGGTCAAGATACGTGCTTCTTCTACGAGTCCGTGTTTCTCAATGAGCTTGTACAAACCAGGGAAACGGCTCATATCGTTGCTATTGATACCTACTGCCCACTTCAACTCAATGATTGGGAATACATTGTTCTCTTTGCAAATCTCCAAATAGCGATCTACAGTCAAGATCTTTGCAGTGTATTGTACACCTCCGCGTGTTTGTGTCAGTGTAAGGTCCTTCAAATCAGCAAACTTGGTGTAAGGGATAGTCACATTATGTCCCACGCGACTCAAATCATCATCGTGCCAACATACATACTCACCATCGCTAGTAGTTTTCACATCAATCTCAAGACCTGTGTAGCCATAGTGATTGATACCATTCATCATGGCTTCTTCGGTGTTCTCTACACCACGATAACTACCGCGGTGACCTGCAAACAATGGTTTCCAAGCGTAAGCTTGGGTGAAAATGCATAAAATGCACAAAATTGTGTAAATTCTTTTCATGGTCTAATAAATGTTAATAAGTGTCAATATTGTCGTTGTTTCTTCTAAACTCAGCCAACACGATAGCTGTTGCTATACCTACATTCAAACTCTCCGAAGTGGCACTGTCAGCAGGATAGGATGGAATGAATAGTGGGTGGCTCACCTCTTTTCTGACTTTATCTGTTAGTCCTTTTCCTTCGTTGCCCATCACGATGATACCTTTCTCCTTCGTAGGAATACTACCTTCATGATACATATTGGTTCCTTCTAATAATGTGCCATATATAGGATATCCTGCTGATTTATATTGTTTTAACGTATTGGTTAAGTCTTCTACATAATATAGATGCACACGCGCCAATGCGCCCATCGTAGCTTGTACAACTTTGGGATTATAGCAATCGGCAGTTTCGCGAGAGCAGATAATATGATGAATCCCAAACCAGTCACAAGTGCGAATAATTGTTCCTAAATTACCAGGGTCTTGTATGCCATCCAATGCGAGAATGAGTTGGCTGTTGTCAATCGGGATTTGAAAATTGAGATTCTTCTTGAATACCGCAATGGTACCTTGTGGGGTACGCAATGATGACATCTGAGCAATTTCCGTAGAAGTAGCGTTTCCTGGAGTAACGTGCAGCACTAGTTCAAAAGCCCCCCTCAAGTCATTGATGCACTTATCTCCTTCTGCCACAAAGAGCCCCAACTCGTCGCGAGTCTTCTTCTGTTGTAGGCTACGAACCCACTTGATTTGTGCTTTACTTAGATGCTCATTCATGGTAATTTCTGAATTTGTCCGCAAAGTTACGAAAAAAAATACATGTATGCAAATAAAAAGATGATTTTTCTTGCGTATATGTGTTTTTTGTTGTACCTTTGTAGCGTGAAATGGTGTGTCTATGCGTAAGTGTTATATGCATATAGGTAATTCACAAATAACAACAAATGGTAGGGTAGTATTTATGCTATCCCTATTCATGTGTCTCTTGTTATGCTCTGCATGTAATACTACGAAATTTGTACCTCAAAACCAATATCTGCTCAACAAGGCATACGTTAAGGTCGAAGATACTAAAGATGTTGCTTCGTCAGAGCTGCGCACGTATCTGCAGCAAAAACCGAATACAGAGATATTTGGTTTTTGGAAATTGCAATTGGGTATATACAATACAGCATCACTTGATACTACCAAATGGACTAGTCGCAACGCTCGTAAGATTGGTGAAGCTCCGGTGATATTCTCTCCAAATTTAACCAAGTTAAGCTCGCAACAGTTGAAACTAGCTATGCAGAATCGAGGTTATTTCAATGCGGAGGTAGATACGATGATGGAGATAAAAAAACGTAAAGTGAATCTTACGTATAATATTACTGCTGAGGAACCATATACTATCAGACATTATTACGTAGATTTTGCGCATGATGAATTGCGACAAATTGCCCAAAATATGCGGTATGCATTTATTCAAGAAGGAATGCAGTTTAATGCGGATCTCCTCAATCAAGAACGTCAGCGCGTGACTAGTGAGATGAGAAGGAACGGTTGCTACTATTTCGACCAAGACTATATCAAGTTTATTGCTGATAGT
>JAEIGA010005374.1_pt1 | contig 19602 bp, 14 predicted proteins | sample 9270691 | NCBI WGS metagenome assembly JAEIGA01 (sample SAMN17057246, study PRJNA624740) | gut metagenome | biome: biome; isolation source: fecal sample | host: Bos grunniens | place: China: Xizang | collected 2019 | reverse complement strand
TTTAGTTTCTTCTTCAAAAAGAACTTCGTAAGAAGGGTTGTGAAGAATTTCTTTCACGTCGGTAATACCGTACTTGCTTAAATCTAAATTTGCCATTTTAAATTAATAATTTAGTGAATTTATAATAAGTTTTAACTCTCTATTATCTACGATTAAAAGTAAATTCCCTTTTAATCCACTATGCAAATATAAATAATAAAATCCAAACTACCAAACTAGACCACCAAAAAACATAGTCGTTGTACTTTAAATATTATTTTTTTTGTACTTTTGTAATTGTAATTGAAATATGAATGAAACAATACAAATTAACATATTCAAAAGCTAATAATAGTGGAGTAGAAGCAGGGCTACCTGCATCAAAAAGTATTGCAAATAGGGCTCTTGTTATAGCAGCATTGTGCGGGGCAGAAGGAAATCTTAATAATCTGTCGGATTGTGATGATACTCAGGCTGTTATAAGAGCGTTGTCTTCCACAGATGAAGTGAAAAATATTGGTGCAGCAGGCACTGCAATGAGATTTTTGACTGCGTATTATGCGGTATCTTCTACATCTGTTGTAATGACAGGAACAGAGAGAATGAAAAATAGACCAATTTCAATATTAGTTGATGCTCTTAGAAGTATTGGTGCTGATATAGAATATGTGGAAAAAAAAGGATTCCCTCCTCTTAAAATAAATGGTAAGAAGTTGAATGGTGGAGAACTGCATGTGCAAGGAAATGTAAGTAGTCAATATCTTTCTGCTATTTTAATGATTGCTCCATATACTCAAGAAGGTATTAAACTTGTCATTGAGGGAGATCTAGTATCTCGTCCATATCTGCAAATGACACTTTCTTTGATGCAGGAGTTTGGAGTGTCTCATACTTGGGATGGAAATGTAATAGAAATTAAGCCAGCTGAATACAAGCAGATAGAGTTTACTGTTGAAAATGATTGGTCTGCAGCATCTTATTGGTATTCTGTGGTTGCACTTTCTGATAATCAATCTGTTAAACTTAAATATTTACAACCTGAGAGCCTTCAAGGAGATTCTAAACTTGTGGAACTTTATAAACCACTAGGCGTGGAAACTGAATTTGTAGAGGGTGGAATGGTCTTGTCTAAAGACAATGCTGTCGTGTTGCCATCTATTTATGACATTTCTTTAAAAGAACAGCCAGATCTTGCTCAAACATTGGTTGTGAGTTGTCTTTTACTTAATGTTTCTTTTAGATTTTCTGGTTTAGGAAATTTGAAAATTAAGGAAACAGATAGGATGGAGGCTCTTATTAATGAATGTAAGAAATTGGGTTATGTTCTTAAAGAGACAGAACCTGGTGTTTTGAGTTGGAATGGAGAAAGATGTCTTCCAGAAGATGAAATTATCATTAAAACATACGAAGACCACCGCATGGCAATGGCCTTTGCTCCTGCTGTTATAAAGTTGGGTTCGATTGTTATAGATGAGCCTGATGTGGTGAGTAAGTCTTACCCTTCTTTTTGGCAAGAATTTGAAAAAGTTTTGCCTTGTGAGATAAACATAATAGATTAAAAATCATTAACTTTGCACAATAATTTAATTAAATATGAAACCATTAGATACATTACGCGTTGGTATAGCATGTGACCATGCTGGTTATACCTTAAAAGAAGAATTAAAATCTATTTTCGGTAAACAATTATTTGAATTAGTAGATTTTGGAACAAACTCAGAAGAAAGTGTGGATTATCCAGATATGATTCACCCTCTAGCAAAAGAAGTAAACGAAGGTAAATTTGATTTTGGTATCATCATCTGTGGCTCTGGCAATGGTGTGAGCATGGTAGCAAACAAATATAAAAACGTGCGTGCAGCTCTTTGCTGGCAAGTAGAACTTGCAAAACTAGCTCGTCAACACAACGATGCAAATATCGTGTCAATTCCTGCTCGTTTTATCTCTCAAGCTACTGCAGAACTTATTGTTGAAGCGTTTTTAAGCACAGATTTCGAAGGGGGAAGACATCTTGCAAGGGTAAGTAAAATTGCAAACGGAATCCTGTGATAAAGTTAGGAATTAGGAGTTAGGAATTAAAACTCCTAACTGATTTATGGTAATAAATCGCTAACTTTTTTTCCGAATTTTTGGAGTTCGCGAACTATTGACGAAGAGATTTCTTTAAGTTCTGGGCTTGCAAGAAGGAAAACTGTTTCAACTTTAAATAAAGTGTAGTTTACCTGAGCTATTTCGCTCTCGTACTTTAAATCTACATCATTTCTAATGCCGCGTATTATACACGTGGCATTTTCTTTTTCTACTACGTCTGCAGTGAGCGTGTTGTAGGTAATCACTTTTACCCTAGGCTCGTTTGCGTATCTAGTCTCTATTTCTTTTAAGTTTTCAGAAATATTTTCTTGAGACTTTTCGCTATTAATGCCAATGCCAATTATTACTTTGTCGAACAAATTTAATGCTCGAGAAACAATATTAGCATGGCCAATTGTAAATGGATTGAAACTTCCAGGGAAAAGTGCTATGCGTTCCATTTATTTCTTGATGATAAAATCGGTCTTGTTAATTCTACCTCTCCATACTTCTAGGTTAGAAGTGTTGCTACAATTGAAGATATAAATGTAATCATTGAATGTACAGCCACTTATGTTTTCTTTAGAGGTGTATCCATTATTAGGTCTTTGATAAGATTTTAGGGTATTCCAGCTATAACCGTCATTTTTACTATAGTAGCTTGTTGCGATACTACCATTTTCTGTAGTGCCACCAATTAGGTAAAAATAGTTATAATAATCTATTACACAAGCATTTTTTACAGGTTTGTATAGTAGAGTATTAGATTGGTTTATAGTGTTTATCCAATAGTTTCCGTCTTGTGTAGAAAGCACATTGTTTGTAAGTTTTCCGTTGATGCTTCCAGAAATAACAAATAATGAGTTGCTGCTAGAAACTTTTGCACTGCCCAATGTTGTAAGTTCGTTGAGCATATTGCATTCTTCTTCTGTCCATGAAGTGCTATCGAAACTCATATAGTGTGGCTGGTCAGATTTTATAGTGGCAAATAGTTTTTTATTAATAATGCCCCATATATCAATAATTTCTGAATTTTCTGGTAATGCTATGTTAGAGAATCCAGATGTAATGTTTGATAAGTCTATATAATACAATGATTTATTATCAGAACTGGTAACGAAGCATTTTTCGTTTTGTATTATAGATTTATAAAAATTTAAATTTAGTTCTGATTGGCAATAAATTAGGGCGAAATTGTTGCTATTTGAGTTGTAAATCTTGGTTTCTCCCTTATTATTAGAAATAAATAAATAGATGTTGTCGTTATATACGCCAGATTTTAAGCTATTTATATTGTTTTCGTTTATAGAAGATTGAGACCAAACAATAGAGTCTGGTTCTATGGTATGTTTGTTTAATGTTACTGTGTATGTGGCAGTACGTTTTTTGTTTCCAGCTACTGTTGTGATTGTGATAGGAGAACTCATGTCAATGGTGTCTAAGTATGTCCAAGATTTACCATTGATAGAAATAGAACTTAATGATTCGTATGTGTCTGGAACAGGTAGTACTCTACTGAAGTCACAATTGTATGAAGCAGAGTCTTCATTATAGATTTGGCATGTAAAAGTATCTACTGTGAATACGATGTCTTCAATTCCAGTGATTTTATCATGCTTATCGAAATAAAATTTTTCTATGTGAGGATTGGTGTAACTACTTACATTCTCTTTTTTACATGCCGAGAATATAGTGACAAGAAGTAGTGGTATAAATATTAATATCTTTTTCATAATTGCATTAAAATTATGCAAAGATAGTTTATATTATTGAATAAAAAAAGAAGCTGACTAAAAAGTCAGCTTCTTAATATTGTGCTTGTTGATGTTTATTATTGTACAGAAGCAACTTCAGCAGCTAAGAATTTAGCAAATTCTAGGTCTGTTAAAGCTGATTTAGCCATTTCTTCATCAAGTTCTTTAACTTTTGCTAAGTTTGAAGTTACGCCAGCAGCGTCACCAGCGCGAGCAGCGCAGATAGCAGCGATGTAGTATGATTTAGCATTTTTGTTAGCGATATTTTCAATGATAGAAGCAGCTTTGTCTGTGTTACCGCTAAGTAGTTGAGCTAGAGCTGCGTTGTTTGATGTAGAATTAGCGAAGTTGCTAACAGCTTGAGCATAGTCACCTTTTGTGATGCTTAATACACCTTGAGCTTCGCCAAGTTGAGCAACACCAGCAGATTTGCCAAGTAATTCTTCAGCTTTAGCGTAGTCGTCGTTAATCATTGAAATAAGTGCGTTGTTGAAGTTGATTTCTGCTTGTTCACCTTCTGAAGCAGCAGCAGCTTTGTCTAGGTTAGCTGTTGCGTTAGCATAGTTGTCAGCAGCAAGTTCTTGTGCACCTAAGTTGTTAATAGTTCTCCAGTCTGAAGCGTAGATTTCAGCAGCAGATGCAATGAATTGAGCAGCGTCTTCTGCAGTTTCTGCGATAGTAGCAGCGAACATAAGTTCTTCTACATTAAGAGTGTCTGGATTTGATTTAGCAAGAGCGATGATTTCTTCGTCTGTTTTACCTGTAACTTTAACAGTTAAAGTAAGGTGAGAACGACGTAGTTTTGGAAGAATGTCGTTTGCTAATTCTTTGTAAGCAGCAGAAAGGTTTTTGATTTCAGCTTCACGTTGTTCTGGGTCTTGATATTGACCTAAAACGCGTAGGATAAGTTCTTTGTCTTGGATTTCAGAAGCGTTAACTAAAGCTTGGAAACCTTCCCAGTCTTGAGCGATATATTTAGCGTCGATAGCTGCTTGGTTTCTGTTTTTCATATATTTAACTGTGTTCTTTTCACGAGCAGCAGCTAATTTGTCGTTTAATTTAACACCACCGTCTGGAGAAGCAGAAGAAACTAATGTTAAGCTTTCAACGTTGCGTAAGCTATCTTTTAGAGTAGCTTTTGCTACAGCGTTAAGGTTTTTAACTTCGTCGTTTGCTTTAACGTTAGATTGTTGGATTTGGAACATGATGTCAGCTTCTGTAACTTCAAATGTTTCGCGTTGGAAATTGTCTTTTGCAAATGCAGGAGCAATTTCAGATGCGCAAGCTAAGGTTTCAGTAGCGATACAACCAACTGCGATTTCAACTTCTGGGATTTGAACTTCTTTGTCTTTTAGAGTAGCTTTGAAGCGTAAGATTAATTTAGAGTTACGCATAGCTGGAACATAGTCAAATGCGAAGTTTTGAGATACTGTACCACCAGCTTTGTATTGAACAACTTCGTTGTTGCCTTCTACTTTAGTACCTTGGTAGGTTTTAGATTCAGAAAGAGCTTCACCACCTTCGTATTGAAGAACTGGAGTAACTTCTACAATACCTTTTTCTGCGAAGTATTTTTCTGGGAATGTAGCGGTAATAGTACCTTCTACTTTACCACCTTTTACTTCAAGTGGATTAGGGTTTACAGTGAAATAATCTGGAGTAAGTTCGCCTAGGTCTTGGCAAGATGCAAAAGCTAAGGCAATAAGCATACCAATGCTTAAACGGAATAAATTCTTCATCGTTATTAAAAAGTTAGTTAATAATATTCTACTTGTAAATTAATGTACAAAGATAGTTATAATGAGTAAAAGAAAAAAACAGAATTTGTATTTTTTGAAAGAATGATTTTTTTAATGCTTAAATTTTAAGATTATTTAACAATTTAAAAGAGATAGAGAAAAATTTAATGTAGAACTTTGCTACGTGTACGGTAAACTATTGAGAAATATAACATATTCACGCGTAGCAAACTACATCTTTGCTAGAGTGGGTTATTTGTGTTCAAATATAACAGGTAATGTATATTTGAATTCCAAACCAATTTCTGCTTCTATTGAGCCAGCCAATTATTGCAATTTGTCTTGTCCGCATTGTCCTACAGGTAGGAAACTTATTGAAAAACAAGATAAAAGGTTGAATATTAATGATTTCAAGAGATATTTAGATTCACTTCTTCCGGACTTGATGTATCTGAACTTGTATTTTCAAGGAGAGCCATTTTTGAACAAAGACCTCCCTGAAATGATAAAATATGCATCTGATAGGGGGGTGTTTACTTGTGTTTCTACAAATGGAAACGCTCTTACTGAGTCTATTGTCCAAAAACTTGTCGAAAGTGGAATAGGACGACTTATTATTTGCCTTGATGGTGCCACTGCGGAGTCGTACAAGCAGTATAGAGTGGGGGGTAATTTTGATAGGGTGGTAGAAGGAATATCTTTGGCTGTAAAATATAATTTGCCACTAGAGGTGCAGTGTTTGTTACTAAGCACTACAGAAAAGGAAATAGATGAAATAAAAACACTTTGCAAAGGATTGGGAGTTAAGCGATTGGTGTTTAAAAAGGCTCAGTTTTATGATGACTTTTTGGTACCAGAGGATCCTAAAAATTTGAGATATAAGAGAAATGCTTCTGGAGCTTTGGTGCCAAAGGCAAAACTTAAGAATAAATGTTGGAGATTGTTCTCTACTATTGTGATAGATGTGGATGGAAATGTTCCTGCGTGTTGTTTTGATAAGTCTGCAAAGTATAGTTTTGGAAATCTTAATGATACGACTTTACTACAGGTATGGCTTGGTGATAAGGCAAATAAGTTTAGAAAGGCAATTTTAAAAAATCGGAAATCTGTAGATATTTGTAATAATTGTATATAAAAAATCCAGTTCGGTTGAACTGGATTTTTTATGTTTATTTATTTGTCTGTACTAAGTGGTTCTTCAATTATTAATCTTAAACCAACAAAATATGGAGACTCTGCGTTAGTTTTACTATTGTATCTAACATTTAGCTCTTCTGGATTAGCACTTTCGTAGTGACCGCCACGAATAGAATTTGCTGAGCTTGTCCATTCTGCGATATTTCCACTCATGTCATAAAGTCCTAATTCATTAGGTTTAAGTTGAGCAACTTCATTTAGGGTTGCTTCATAATCTACTGCACTCCAAGCTACTTCTGCAGAATTGTTGCTACCACTATAGATGAAACCACTAGAAAGTTTACCACCCATAGCAGCCCATTCCCATTGTTCTTCTTTTGGAATAGCATATTTTCTGCCTGTAGCTTCGTTTAGTTTTTTTACAAAAGCTTTAGCGTCGTTGTAAGTAATATTATTCACAGGGCAATTATCTTTATTTGCGCCTGCTTTAATATATTCATTATCAGAAGGATTGCTACCCATTACTGCTACCCATTGAGCTTGTGTTACTTCTTTTGTACACATATAGAATGATTTACTCAATTTAGCATTTTTCACTGTAGATGATGATAGTGAATTATCTCCCATAGAGTAACCTTCTTGTGGTCTATACACTAGAACGAAATCTCCAGCTTCTGCTGTGGTGATTGATGTAGGCCATTTCGCTTCAATTTCATCTTGTGTTGGTTCTTTCTTTTCACAAGATGCTAGCCCTGCTAGGCATAATGATGCGAATATAATATATTTTAATGCTTTCATAGTATATTATTTTTTAATGATTCTGTGAGTTGAAATATTATTATCTACAAGTACACGTACAATGTAGTGTCCTTTGCTTATACCTGCTACTGAAATACTTTCGCTATCATATTCTTGTGCAACAATGTTGCCAGATAGGTCAATTACTTCTATAGCAGAAGGAATTTCTTTTGAAATTACTGTTACATTGTCTTCTGCGATAGTTGGTAATACGATAACAGTATTTTCGTCTGCTAATGCTTCGTCAACAGAAACTACGTTTTCTAGTTTTCTAGACATTAAAATTAATAATTCTCCTGGTTCTAGAGTGATTATTTGGTTTTTACGTCTAATGCTTATTTCTTCATTGGTTAAATAGCTAAACCATGTGCCTTTTTCTAGATTAGCATTGGTGTTGACGCTAGCTGTAGCACTAAAGTTTGCCATAATTACAATGTCGATATTCTTTTCTGCATTTTCTGGATCTTTGTATGAAATATCCATTCTACGTGGTTTGTCCCAACTAGCACCGCTTAAATTAACTGATGTGAAGTTTTCTGCACGGAAAATTTCTGGGTTTTTAGTACGTAGTGAAATCACCTTAGATGATGTTCTATAGGCATTCCAACGGTCGATATCGTTTTTCCATCTAGTCCATGGAATTGGTTTTGCGTAGGTACGGCATTCGTCGCTTATTGTGCCATCTGAACAATAGTTGATAGAGAAGTCGTAACCTAATTCTTGGAATTGCCATAACATTTTAGGACCAGGGATAAGGGTGGTGAATGCAATTACTGCTGGTACACGAGACATACGTTCTGCGTGTGCTTCTTCTTGTTTAAGATTGCCGGTACCAAAAGCGAATGCTTTGTACATATTACGTTCTTCGTCGTGGCTTTCACCATAGCCTACCCATGTGTCGGTGAACATACCACCTAGACTATTAGGGAAGTTGCTAGTTACCTTTTTAAGGTCATTGTTGTCTGCAAAGTTGCTTGAAGCTGCAAAGCCCATAGCAGCTTGGCAATAGCTATGGTTCATATTTCTCCATGGTAGGATGCCATATTTTGCGTATTCAACTTCTTCTTTATTATCTCCTAAGTGTTCAATAATGAAGTATGTATTTGGGTTGATAGATTTTGCTGCGTCACAGTAATCTTTAATAATTTCAATACGGCCTGCGTCATATCTACTCCAATCGCCTTTTTGACCATTGTCTCCATAGTTATGAGTAGTGAAACCTTTGGTTAAGTCCATACGATAACCATCTACTTTATATTCTTCTACCCAATATTGAAGAGCACGTTTAAAGTATTTGCGTGTGCCTGGATATCCGTGGTTAATATCGTGGAATACGTTGAATGGGTGATGTGCTACGCGGAAGAACCATGGGTTTTCATCAGCTGTTGCGTTTCCATTCCAATATAGTTTAGCCATAGGGCATACACCTGTAGCATGGTTGAATACCATATCTATAATTACTGCAATGCCATTTTTGTGGCATTCGTCAATAAATTTTTTGTAAAGGTTTCTGTCTCCGTATGATTTGTCATATGCAAAGAAGTGGTTAGGGTTGTAACCCCAGCTGTCGTTTCCGTCAAATTCAGTAACAGGCATTAACTCAATTGCATTGATACCTAGTTTTTTAAGGTAGTCTAAACTATCAATTACAGCTTGAAGTGTTTTTTTGCTGTGGAAGTCTCTTACAAGTAATTCGTAGATTACTAGATCTTTTGCTTCAGGGGCAACAAAGTCTGTTACTTCCCAATCATAAACTTCTTTTGCTTTAGGACCTTCTAATACAGAAATTAAACCGTCTGCTTTTGCGTCTCCTGGATGTTCAGGAAGGGTTTTGTCAAGTCTTCCTTTGATGTATTTGTCATTCCATGGGTCAACAACAACTTCTGTATATGGATCGCTGATTTTAATTTTACCATCTACAAAATATTGGAATCCATATTTAATAGTAGGGTCTGGAACAGCAATTGTACGCCAGAATAATCTTGTTGAGTCGTTTCCTAGATTTACGTCTGTTCTATACATTTGGAAGTCTTCGTGGTATGCCCAATCATTGAAGTCGCCAATGATGTAAACGTCTTCGTTTAGTGGAGCACGAAGCACTAATGTGATAGAGTCGCAATCTGTGTGGTAGTTGATACCTTCTAGGAAACCTGCTGGAACTGGTTTTTCTGTTACAGGAGTTGCTACATAGAAACTAGTTGTATCTGATGCAATTACGATATCATCCTTTGTAAGTGTTAATACTATATTGTATGTGCCAGCTTTTTCTAGTTTGATGTCTGTGCTAATAATATTAGCATCAGCAACTTCTTTAATAACTTCGCCATCCAATTTGATAGCTAGTAAGCCTTTTTCTGAAGTTTCACCTTTGATGGTTATAGTGTTGCCCATTTCTTGTAGACCATTGCCAGAAGGTGAGGTGATTGCTGCCGCAGGAACGCCTGATTCAAATAAATCATAGAAAATGTCTGTGCCACTTGCTGTTTTTCCTTCTACCTTAGCGGTTAAGTCGCGGAATACGAATGCAAGTTTTGTTACAACTTCATCGTCTGCTAGATTGTAATATGCTTTTAAACCACCTGTGATTTCTAGTTTCCAAAGATTTCCTTCTTTGGTCATTTCGTATTTAGGAGAGTTGTCTAACCATGAAGGTGCATGTGTCCAACCTCCATTACTTGCTGTTGTTACAACACCAGCGTGAGCGAAACATCTGTCTACATTTGCCATTTCTGGGTTACTTTGAGCAGGGTCATAGTAAACATAGAATGTTTCGTTGGTTTCGGATGTGATGAATGTAGGTACTGTATATACCTGTGCCCATACTGCTACCGAAACAAGCAGAGAGCTCAAAAGAAGTAATAATTTTTTCATATAATGTATTGATTAAATAGATTTTTAAGTTCCTAATATGCAAATATAATGAAATTCTCTAATAGTTTATTAATTTTAACATAAAAGATTACTATTATTGCAAAAAAAAAGAGCGACTAATTAGTCGCTCTTTTTTTTTGATATTAGCTATTTATTTTTTAGTAGCTTTTTCTAGTTTTTTCTTTTCAATATCGTATGCTAATGGTATAGCAACGAATAATGTTGAATATGTACCAATAATAACACCTATCATCATAGCGAATACGAATCCTCTAATGGTTTCACCACCAAGTAAGAAGATAACGATTAACACTAGGAATGTTGAAAGTGATGTACTTAATGTACGAGTAAGTGTAGCATTGATAGCTTCGTTAATTACATCCTTACGATCACGTTTTGGATATAAGTTAACAAGTTCACGTACACGGTCGAATACTACCACGGTGTCATTCATTGAGTAACCGATAATGGTTAGGATAGCAGCGATGAATGATTGGTCAATCTCTAGTGAGAATGGCATAATGCTATAAAGTAGAGAATATAGACCTAAAATGAATATTACGTCGTGTGCAAGTGAAGCTACAGAACCAACACTATAAGATACGTTTCTAAATCTTACGAAGATGTAGATGAAGATACCAATCATAGAGAATAGTATAGCCCAGATAGCGTCAGCTTTAATGTCGTCTGCAATAGCAGGACCTACTTTTTGTGAACTTTGTACACCTAGAGCGTTTTCAGCATCAACAGAAGCAAGAACTGCTTTTCCATCTTCTAGAAGATAACCTTTTAGGAACATTTCTTTAGTAACACCATATTGTTCCAATTCTGGTTGAAGTTCGTTGTATAGGATTTCTTCTACTTCGTCGTCGATAGTTTCGCTATTGTCTGCAATCTTATAGTTGGTTGTGATACGAACTTGATCTTCAGAACCAATTGTAATAACAGATACTTGAGCGTCTGTGAAACCATCTTCTAGGTGGTTGATGATTTCGTCTGTATTAACTTTATCTGCAAAGCGAACTACATAGTTTCTACCACCACTGAAGTCGATACCTTGGCTTAGACCACGTAAACCTAGAGATACACCAGCAATTAGCATAAATGCACATGATACGATGTAACCCACTTTACGTATTTTAATCCAGTTAACTTTCACGTTGCTTAATAAGTTTTTAGAAAGCTTGGTTGTGAATGTCCAGCCTGTGATTGTTGCTTTTTCTGCTTTTCTTTCAAAGTAGATTCTAGTTAAGAATACTGCTGTGAAGAAAGAGGTGACAATACCAATGATTAATGTGGTAGCGAAGCCTTTGATAGGACCTGTACCGAAATAGAATAAGATAATACCAGTTAAAACAGTGGTTAAGTTTGAGTCCACGATGGCAGACATAGCGTTTTTATAACCATCTTGGATTGCCATTTTGTGTGTTTTACCTGCTCTTAATTCTTCTTTAATACGTTCGTAGATAAGCACGTTTGCATCCACTGCCATACCCATGGTTAATACGATACCTGCGATACCAGGAAGGGTAAGTACTGCTTTGAATGAAGCAAGGATACCTATAAGGAAGAATACGTTGATAAGTAATGCGATGTCAACTACTAAACCTGGTTTGAATCCGTAGTAAACCATCATGTATAGCATTACAACGATAAACGCAATAGCGAATGAAATCATACCTTTGGTAATAGCTTCATGGCCTAGAGAAGGACCTACAACGTCTTCTTGAATAATACGAGAAGGAGCTGGCATTTTACCAGATTTTAATACGTTAGCTAAGTCTTTTGCTTCTTGTGGTGTGAAGTTACCAGAGATTTCAGAACGTCCACCTGTGATTTCTGTGTTTACATTAGGGAATGAATAGACCATATCGTCTAGTACGATAGCAATGCTACGACCAATATTGTCTTTTGTAAGTTTTGCCCATGCTTTAGCACCTTCTGGGTTCATTGTCATGCTAACGGTAGAACCACCAGTGAATTGGCTGATTTCGTCACGTGCATCTGTGATTACATTACCTTCTAGTGGTGCTTTGCCATCACGGTCTGTAACTTTGATTGCTACAAGTTCGTAGTAAAGTCCTTTTTCGTCAACTGGTTTTACTGTCCAACGGAATGCTAGTTCACGAGGAAGAACTTCTTTAACTTTACGCATATTTAAGTATTCCATAACAGTAGCGGTGTCTCTTACACTAACTACACCTACAGCAGGAGTAGGGATAAGTTGACCATTGCTGTTTGAAACCATTAATTTGCTGAATAGAGGATTTGCTTTTGCAAATTCTTCCATTTGTTTGATGCTGTCAGTATTTGCTGCATCTTGATTTGCTAGAGCTGCACTTAGTGAATCCAAAGAATTAACAACTTCTTCTTTTGCAGTTTCTTCTGCTTTTGGAGCTGCTTCTTCTGTAGATTTAAGTGTTTCAGCTATAATAGCGTTAGCTTTTTCTAGGTCGCCGTAGATTTCTGTTAGGTTGAATGTTTCCCAGAATTCTAGGTTTGCAGAACCTTGAAGAAGTTTACGTACACGTTCTGGTTCTTTGATACCTGGAAGCTCGATAAGAATACGACCATTGGTTTCTAGACGTTGGATGTTTGGTTGAACCACACCGAAACGGTCGATACGAGTACGAAGCACGTTGTAAGAGTTATCTACTGTTGCTTGAACTTCTTCTTTTAGAACAGATAGAACTTCTTCGTTTGTGCTTTTTAGATTGATACGATCTTTTAATGTAAATGTTGTAAAGATGGCTGAAAGTCTAGCGTTAGGGTCAAGTTCTGTGTAGGCTTCATTGAATAAATCTAAGAAGTCTTTTTGACTATTTGCTTGGCGTTCTGTAGCTAGAGCCATAGCTTTGTTAAATGTTACGTCTTTAGAGTTTCCTGCAAGTGTGCGTACGATGTCTGGTACAGAAACTTCTAAGATAACGTTCATACCACCTTTAAGGTCAAGACCTAATCCTAATTCTTTCTCACGACATTCTTTAAGTGTGTATCCAAACCACACATTTTCTGTTGCAAGCGAATCTAAATAGTGGTATTCTGCCATTTTATCACCTTGAGCATATTCTTTTGCTTCATTGCTGTAGTACGAAGTTACTACGTTGAATGATAGGTAGAATAAGCAAACTAGGCTTAATAAAACAGCAAAAGCGGTTATAAATCCTTTGTTTTGCATATTATAAATTAGTTATTAAATTGATTTAAAACGTTTGTTTTTAGGCTACCGCCAAAAAAATAAGGCACAAATATAGTAAATATCCTTAGATTAGCCAAATAAAATTATATAATTAGCATTGCGTCACCATAACAACCAAATCTATATCCTTCTTTTACAGCAACTTCGTATGCGTTCATAACGTTTTCGTAACCGCCAAAAGCAGCTGTCATCATTAAAAGTTGTGATTCTGGATCATAGAAATTAGCCACCATAGAATTAGCTACAGTAAAATCGTATGGAGGGAAAATAAATTTATTTGTCCAACCATTGTATGTTTTAACGTGACCTTCTGTGCATACAGCAGTTTCTAGAGCACGCATAACGGTAGTACCAATAGCACAAATTCTTCTTCTCTTGTCTTGAGTTCTATTGATTATTTCACATGCTTCTTCTCCAACTATAAGTTGTTCTGAATCAGTTTTGTGTTTTGTTAAGTCTTCTACATCGATTTCGCGGAAGTTGCCTAAACTAGCATGTAATGTAATGAAAGTATGATTAATATCGTTGATTTCCATTAATTTAAGTAGTTCGCGGCTAAAGTGTAGTGCAGCGCTAGGAGCCACTACTGCACCTTCGTTTTTGGCAAAGATAGTTTGGTAACGTTCTTCGTCAGAAGGCTCAACAGGACGTGTTATGTATTTTGGAAGTGGGGTTTCACCCATGCTGTAAAGCACTTCTTTAAATGTGTCGTGGTCTCCGTCAAATAGGAAACGAAGTGTACGACCACGTGAAGTGGTATTGTCAATAACTTCTGCCACAAGTGAATCATCTTCACCGAAATAAAGTTTGTTACCAATACGTATTTTACGAGCAGGATCTACTAGGACGTCCCATAATCTTAAATCTGGATTAAGTTCTCGTAGTAAAAATACTTCTATTTTTGCACCAGTTTTTTCCTTGTTTCCATAAAGTCTAGCAGGGAATACTTTAGTGTCGTTGAAGATAAATAGGTCGTCTTTACCGAAGTAATCTATAATATCTGAGAATTTTTTGTGCTCAATCTCACCAGTATCTTTGTGAAGTACTAGTAAACGAGATTCGTCACGATATTTCGCAGGATATTGTGCGATTTGTTCTTCTGGTAATTTAAATCTAAATTGTGATAATTTCATATTTTGTTTTTTAATGTTTATTTGTTTTAAAATTACTCGCTACGCTCGTGATTTTTATTCCCTACGGTCATCAACACGTGGCTGCACCTCGGCAAATTAAGTAAACTTATTTGCACTCGGTTTGCACAAAAATTCCTAACTCCTCACTCCTCACTCCTCACTCCTCACTCCTAACTCCTTTACAAAGTCGTCGTATTGGAGGCAATCTTCTACTTTGATGTCGCCAATGCGGGTGCGTCTAAGGGCGGTAAGGTGACCTCCGCTATTAAGCGCCTCACCAATGTCGCGAGCTAATGCTCTAATGTATGTACCTTTGCTACAAACCACCCTCACTACTATTTCTGGCATTTTGTAATCCAAAAGTTCGATCTCGTCTATCGCTAGAGTTTTTGGCTTTAATTCTACTTCGTCACCTTTTCTAGCATATTCGTAGGCACGTTTGCCATTTATTTTTATGGCAGAATAGGTAGGAGGTATTTGTTGAATCTCACCAATAAACTTTGCTAAAGTCTCTTTTACAAGCTCTTCTGTGATGTGTTCGGTAGGGTACTCTGCATCTATTTCTGTTTCAAGATCAAACGAAGGGGTAGTTGCACCTAGCTTAATAGTTGCCACATATTCCTTGGTTTGATATTGAAAACTTTCAATTAGTTTGGTGTTTTTGCCTGTGCAAAGAATCATTACCCCTGTTGCCAAAGGGTCTAGTGTGCCTGCATGACCCACTTTTAGTTTTTTTACACCTAAATGTCTGCTCAATACGCCTCTAACTCTATTTACTAGGTTAAAAGAAGTCCAACCCAATGGTTTGTCAAAGTACAAAACTGTATCCACCTTTTAACTTAATAATAGTGCCAATCCACCAGCGATTAAACAATATATAGCGAAGTAAATTAATTTACCTTTTCTTACTATGTTAATCATAAATTTGCATGCGAAGCAGCCTGAAATAAATGCAGCAAGGAAGCCTAAAGCAAGGTTTAGGGTGTTGCTGTCCATAGTAACACCTGTTTGAAGGATTTCAATAGTATCAAGTAGGGCTTCGCCTAAAATAGGAACAAGTACCATAAGGAATGAGAATTGTGCCATATTTTCTTTTTTGTTGCCTAGAAGCAGACCTGTGGCAATGGTAGTACCAGAGCGTGAAAGACCTGGAAGTACTGCACAAGCTTGGCCTAAACCAATAATAAAGGCATCTAGGTATGAGATATTTTCTTTTACTCTTGGTTTTGCATAATATGAAAATGCTAGTAAAAGTGATGTTACTATTAAGCAACAACCTACAATTGTAAGTCCACTACCAAATAAAGCTTCTACTTCGTCTTTAAAAAATACACCTACTATAAAAATAGGAATACATGAGATTGCTATTTTAGCGATATATTGTTTTTCTGGATTCCATGTTTTGGTGAAAAGACCTTTGAAAAGGAATGAAATCTCACTCCAAAGTATCACTATAGTACTAAATACAGTAGCAACGTGTACGGCGATAGTAAATGAAAGATTCTCTTCACTTGCTGTGCCAAATATTGCTTGACCTATTTCTAGGTGACCACTACTACTAACAGGTAAAAACTCTGTTAGTCCTTGGATAAGGCCTAAAATAATAGCTTCGTACCAATTCATTTTTTATTCTTTTTGTATAAAATTGCAACAATAACTGATAAATAGCCAAAGAAAACAATCATAGGACCTATGATAAGTCTTCTGGTAGAGAATATGTCTGGTTCAAAACTGCCGTCGGTAGAAACTGGTCCTACCATCATTAGAACATATCCTATTAATATAACAACAACACTTATGCTAATTGCAATAAGATTCTTCTTTCCTAAACGTAGGTTTAGTTTATTTTCTTCTTTCATAATTCTAGATGTAATACATGTCGTCCACTTGTAGTCTTAAGTAGCGTCCTACAGACATAAATGTGGAAATTGTAGTGATTAAAATACCGAAGATTAACATTACAACAAATGAAATAAGCAGTGCATCAATACTTTCCATAGAGAAAAGGTCGCTCAATTCTGATTGTGCTAGATATAAGACTCCAGAAAGTAGTGCCATGCCTATAAATGATGAAATTAAACCGGTAATGGCTCCTTGTGCAAGGAAAGGACGGCGAATAAAACTACCAGTAGCACCTACCAACTTCATAGTATGAATAATGAAGCGTTTTGCATAAACTGTTAGTCTAACGGTATTGCTGATTAAAGCGTATGAAATTATAATAAGTAGAATAGAAAGTCCCATTAAAAATGCTGAGATTCTATTTACATTTTGATTAATAACTTCTATCAAGTCTTTTTGGTAGATAACTTCTTTAACTAGTGGATATTTATGTAGTTCTGCCTCTATTAGTGCGATGCTGTCATTGTTGGCGTAGTCTGAGTTTAGTCTCAACTCTATAGAACCTAAAAGTGGGTTGTAACCAAGAAATTCGGTAGGGTCTTGACCTAGCTCTTCTGCAAGTTCTTTGGCAGCACGCTCTTTGTCTATGTATTCTGTAGATTTGGCATATACAGAAGCGTCAATGTTTTTTTGAAGCTTTTGTACATCAACTAGTTTAGCGTCGTCTTTAAGTACAATAGACATAGTAAGGTTTTCACGCACATAAACTGATAACTCGCTAGTTAGAAGTAAAATAAGTGTAGTTAAACCAATAAGAAAAAGTACCAATGAGATACTAATGATACTGGTTATTCGTGAGTTGAATATATGTGCAACCGAAAGTTGAGATTTATTGTTCATTGTTTTGTTTGATATAATGTTTTCTAGAATGATTTTAAAAGAGGGCAACGACACGTGTTGATGACCAACGGGAATAAAGTTACCTTTTAAAATTATTCTTTAAGTGTGCAAAGATAATATATGAAAGAGCCGTTGTCAAGAGAATAGAGCAAATAATTGATAAAATTTTTCCAATATCGTAAGATTTTGGCTCGAAACGGAACTCAATCTCATAGTCGCCAGCTTTCAGTTCCATAGCTCTAAGTAGGTAATTTGCTCTGAAATAAGATACAATTTCACCATTTATGTAGGCATTCCAACCATCTGGGTAATAAATTTCTGAAAATACTGCCAATTGGTCTTCTGTAGAAGAGAACTTATAGGTCATAGCATTTGGCTCGTACTTAATAAGTGCTATTCTTCCGTTTGCTGAGTTGTATTTTCTGTCAGAAGGAGCATTTTCAGTAGATTTATCCACAATTACTGTATTTTGAAGTGAATCTAGACCAAGAGAAAGCATTTCTTCATCTGCTGAATTTACAAAATCTACATTATTCACTAGCCATGCGTTGCCCATTTTGTATGGGTTTGAAATAGGTATTGCCTGTGGCGAATAGATTAGATATTTGGTATTCAGCATATTAAGCACAGGAGTTTGCTTAAATATTTCTTCTGCCTCGCCAAGTGTGCTTATAGTTCTAAGAGAAGCAGTAAAGGTTCTTATCTCTTTTGATAGGTGTACTTCTATAAGTTCTTGATAACGACGTAGTTTTACTGCGCTGTAGCCACCTACGTTTTTATGGAAATATGATGGAGCAGAACTATTAAATACATCAACAGTAAGGTTTAATACACGGAAGTCTTCTGTTTTATCTGCTAGAATGTATTTATCGGCTTCAGAAGCGGTAAATGGTTTGTTTCTAACTTCTTTTTTTACAAAACTTCTTTCGTTTAGGTAACGAGAAGCCACAGGAATCATATCTGCAGCACAAAGTACAATAAGTGCTACAGATGCCACTACAGCCTTGATTTTACCTTTAACATAGAAGAAAAGAAGTGTAAATGCAAGTGCAATGAATATAAGTGAATGTAGAGCGTCAGACTGAAGCATTGCCATACGGTCTTGTGGAAGGGTTTCTGTTAAGAAACTATATGAACTGCCGTATGAATTGTCTGAAGCTGCACTGAAATCTCCTGCAAGTGAAGGAATTAGTGCGAAAAGTAGGCATAAACCGCCTGTGATACCTGCGCCAATATAAAGCGATTTTAATTTTTTCTTTGAATCTATGTTTTCAGAAGTTAGTTCTTTGATGGCAAGGAATGCTAGTATTACCATACATAAACAACTGATAGTAAGTGTCATAGAAACTGTACGGAATTTATCGTAAAGTGGCACATAGTTTACGAAAAACTCTGTAAATGGCATAAAATTGTGTCCCCATGAAAGCAAAATGCCTAAAATAGTGGCAGCAATTAACCAATAACGTTGTATGTTTGGCACTATTACACAACCTACAATGAATAAGAAGCATACTATTGCGCCAGCATATACAGGTCCAGATGTAAATGGTTGTGTGCCCCAATATGTAGGCATTGGCTGGATATACATCAGTTCTGCAAGGTTTTTAGGATTGTTTGTGCGTGCAAGTCTTTCTTTGTCGGTACTAGAAAGGTCTTTGCCAGTATCTCTAAAACCTGTGATTTGTCCCATTTTTTGAGCAGTATGGCTATCTGCGTCTAGGTAGGTATGTGAAGAACCACCCTTAAAATCTGGAATAAGAAGTGTAAGTGTTTCATCTATCCCATAGCTCCATGCTGTGATATAATCTAGGTCTAGACCATGCTTGTCGCCTGATTCTAAAATAGTTAGACCATTGCTGTCTCCACGCATAGTATATTTGCTATATTCCGCTGTGGTAATTAGTCTAGTGGCATTAAGACCTACGGCCAAAATAGCTCCAAGGCATAGAAAACCTATGCTAGTAAAGAATTTTTTGAAAGTCTTTTCTTTAATTGTGAAAACTATTTCTGAAATTCCAAAAATAATGGCTATAAATAGGGTGTAGTATATGATTTGGATGTGATTTGCATACAATCCTAGTCCTAAAAATAGAGCGAGTAGGGTAGCTCCCAAATAAGGAGTTTTTTTCTTGAATCCAAGGTAAATAGAAGCAATGATTGGTGCCATATATGCTATGGCA
>JAEIGA010005372.1_pt1 | contig 19608 bp, 21 predicted proteins | sample 9270691 | NCBI WGS metagenome assembly JAEIGA01 (sample SAMN17057246, study PRJNA624740) | gut metagenome | biome: biome; isolation source: fecal sample | host: Bos grunniens | place: China: Xizang | collected 2019 | reverse complement strand
CTGTCCACCGGCCTGGGCAATATAAGCCATGCACTCGGTGCGGAAGTCGTTGAATTTTGCGTATGGCGCCGACTCATGGTAACCCTTCTGGTCGGTTGCCGGGTACATGCCACTATCGGGAGCAATCACATAATACTCAAGCTCACCCATCGCCTGGAACTGCAGGCCTGTCACATCGTTGAACGCACGGCACGCCTTGCGCAGGGTATTCTCGGGCGAACTCTCAAGCGGCTCACCGTCCTTGTTGAAATAGGAACAGAGCATTGATAGCGTTGGTATCTCGGCAAACGGATCGACGAATGCCGTGCTGAAACGTGGCAACACATAGAGGTCGCTACTGCCTGCCTCAATAAACGGGAAGAGCGACGAGCCGTCGACGCGCTCGCCACAGGTGAGTATGGCATCCAGGTATGCAGCACTGTTTATCACAAAGTTCAGAGTCTTGAGCCTTCCGTCACCGGCCGGGTACATGAAGTTGACCATCCTGATGCCGTTCTCCTTTATGTAGCGCACAATATCAGCTTTTGTAAACTCACTACAAGGCTTTCCAAGAAAAGCCACTACCCTATTAGGGCTCATTTCTAATGAAGTATCCATATAAATAAAATTTGATAACGGTTAAAAAACTACAGTGCGCTGGCACACTTTGTTATACCGCAAAGTTATCCATTTTATCAACAAATCAAAACTTTAAAAAGAAAATATGAATATTTATCATTAGATTTGCAAAGGTCAAAATCAGAATGAGGATTATGAAAAGAGTACTGACAATTCTATTTATACTGCTGCCTATGATGGTTGCTGCACAATCCAAGATGTACCGTGGCAACAGCACATACAGCAGCGATATACTATGCACCTATGACGGCAAGTACCTCTACAACGGCAACAGCACATACAGCAGCGACATACAGCTCACATACGACGGGCGGTATGTATATGACGGGCGCAGCACATACAGCAGCGATGTTATTCTCACCTTCGACGGCAAGTACATCTATGGTGGTCGCAGCACATACAGCAGCGACATACTCTTCACCTTCGATGGCAAGCACCTCTATCGCGGACGCAGCACATACAGCAGCGACATACTGCTCACCTTCGACGGCAAACACATCTACCGTGGCCGCAGCACATACAGCAGCGACATACTCTACACCATAAAAGGCAGCATACCAATAGCGGTGCTTGTGATGCTGATATAAAGAAATCGGGACTCTCATCATCTGTAGAGTCCCGATTTCTTATCCTTTTGAAGTAAATGAGGATTTTAAAGACAAATGTAACGCAGGAGTTTGCTTTTTAGTAATCTTCATTACTTGGGGTTGAATAAAAAGAGCTATTTTTAGGCTTGTGAAGCCCGAAAAAGCGGAGTTTACAAAGCGTAAATGAGCATTTTAAGGGCGAGCGTAACAACAAAAGAGCCTTTTTAGTCAATCCCATTATCCCTTGCGAGCATTTATTATATAAATCCCCGTCATCGCCAGCAACGCAGCAACGGCATATTTCCAATAGAACGGTTCGCTAAGACATAGGCACGATGTCACCGCACCCACCACAGGAATAAGCGAATTAAAGATTGCAACTTTGCCCACTGGGTTGCAACTGAGCAGTTTGTTGTAGAGTGTAAAACCAAGTGTCGAGATGCAGATGAGCAAAAACAATATGCCCAAGCCGGCAGCTGTAATAAATGGCAAAGTACCGCCCATGAGCATCCCAGGCAACATAAGCATTACACCACCGAAGGCAAGGCTGTAGCCTGTTGCAGCGAAGACATTGGCATGACGGCCAAGACCGCGTGTCATGAGCCCGGCAAATGCAGAGCACACTGCGTTAAGAATAATCATTCCGTCACCCATGAATGTAAAACCACCACCAGAGCCGGTACCCACATTCAGCACCAGAATACCGGCAAAACCAATGACGCAACCAAGTATCTTGGCAGGCGTGAGTTTGTCGCTCTTGAAGAAAGCACAAGCAAGCAACACAAGTGTAAAGACACCCAACGAGTTAAGGATTGCAGCTCTTGCCCCCTCACTGTGCGACAGGCCAATGTAAAAAAATGCATAGTGTATTGTTGTGTTAAGCAGGGCATATCCCAGTATATACGCCATACCCGAGGTGGAGTTCACCTTGAGACTCAAACCTTTTGTCTTAGCAATGGCAAGCACTATAAGTCCTGAAAGTGTAAAACGCACACCGGCAAAGAGCATTTTGCTTGCTGTCATATCCTTGGTAATGCCGAACTCGTCAAAACCAAGTTTTATCAGCGGATAGGCCCAGCCCCACGCCACAGCAGCCGTAAGTGCGAAGAGTGCGACCCAACCTTTGCGTTGAAATATTGAAACTTTTGTTATATTGTTGTTACTCATATTGATACTGCGAATTTCACATCACTGCTACAGCCACAAGCGTCTCGTCATAGGGCCAATGTGGCTGGTAAAAGAGAGGGTGTTCTATGCCGTCAATGCCGTCCCAGTTCACATACTTGAGCCCCTCGAACGACGGCGCGCCAAACTCGAACGAACGCCCGTAAAGCACCACCACTCCACGCGCCTCATCCACACGCCACAGACCACCGCCATAGGGGCAGTCCTCATCCCAACGCAAGAGGTTACGGTGGTGGTATACATTCCCGAACTTGAGCTCGCCTTCGTTGGTAATTATGAATTTCTGATACATTGTTCCTTTGTAGCTCAGTGCTTTCGACACAAGAGTGCTCTTCAATCAAAATATTTTCAAAATAATCCTTTTTCCAAAACAAAACGGCCGGCAAATTTATTATATTACAAAACCGGTATGGGAAATGCTCCCGCTACACCGGGTCGGACGGCGTGAGTGCGTGATGTTGACTTTGTGATGACGAACACTCCGCCGTTCTTCTTTATCTGCGCGGTGCAATCTCGAACGGTACACGGAACGACACTCCGCAACGCATCAGGTCGTAAAGATTTGGATATATACGCTGCTTGAAACTCTCCCAGCTACGCTGTTCCATGCTGCTCCAACCGGCCTCGGCAATCGCTAGACCACGAGGAAAGAACATATAGTTCACACGGTTTATGTCCTTGATAGCCTCGGCCCACATTGTAGCCATGACACCCATTACATTATCGGTCTCTTCCAAAGACTTGCCGTATGCAGGGTCAAGCCTATAGGATGTCTCAAGGCTTGTGATAGGCATTCCCCAGTTGTTATACTCGGGCAGGTCATTGCTCCATTGCGGATAGTCGAGATAGGTATGCTCGCCGGGAGCCATTATAAGTTTGTGGCCATACTTGTGTGTCAATTCCATACATTTGGGAGTGAGCGCATTGCGCCAGGTGACCAATGTCACATCCTGCGGATATGGGAAAAGATAGTCGTGTGCAGGTGGCCATATATTGTCAAGTTCACACCACAGGATAGCCTCCTTGCCATTCTCGCGCACGAACTCAAGCATGCGGCCGAAGAAAATATTCATCAGTTGCGACGGCTCGGTATAACCATGCTTCTCCATCAGAGCCTTGCAGTCGTCACACTTTGCCCAGTTCTCCTTAACGGCTGCCTCATCGCCGCCAAGGTGTATGTAACGCGAGGGGAATATTGCAGCAATCTCGCCAATAATATCGCGATAGACGCTGTACACCTCGTCACAATGCGCGCAAACCATCATATTGGTGGTGCGTCCCAAATTCTTCTCATCGCCATGGCGGAACGCACAGCCCAAATGGGGATATGCAGCCAGGATTGCAACCGAATGACCGGGAATATCAAGCTCTGGCACAATCTCCACATTGCGCGCCGCAGCATAATTTACCAAATCCTTCAACTGCTCCTGAGTGTAGTAACCATTGTCGGGGCCACTGTCGCCACCTCGTGGGTTGCGGTGTGCACCAACCTGTGTCAACATTGGGTGGCTCTTTATCTCCACACGCCAGCCCTGGTCATCGGTCAGGTGTAGTTGCAGTACATTATACTTGTACTTTGCCATCTGGTCAATGAAGAACTTTACATCATCGACAGGCAGGAAATGACGCGCAGGGTCCAACATCACTGCACGGTAGCCATAGCGTGGAGCATCGTCAATGCGCACGGGAGCAGCCTTGCCCTGCGCGCTGTTGTCTGCGTCACCAAGCAGCAGCTGGTCGAGCGTCTTCAAGGCATAGTAAATGCCACTGCGACTACCCTCTATTGTAATGCACTTACGGTCGATGTCAATTGTATAGCTCTCGGGCAAGGCATCGCTGTTCTCCTTTATCACAACGCGGTTGCTACCCTTGGCAGGCAATTGAATACCGGTACGCACAGCAACAATCTCCTTCAGTTCTTCAATCACAAAAAGACTGTCACTCATGCTGCATTCTATTGCACCCACTTTGGCAAAATCGAAATGCTTGCCTTGTTTCAATTCCACTTTCTGCGGCATTGGCAACAACGCCGACAAGTTATCCTGTGCATTCACTCCAAGTACACACACGCACAGGAGCAAGAAGTATTTGAATCTGTTCATCATATTACAATTATTATTTTTTCAAAGATACGAATAAGCGAGCAAAATAATATGAAGTTTACTTCAAATTTTTTTACAGCTAGCGAAAGTATCTTATCAAAAGATATATATAATGTATAAAAGATGCAAATAACCCTTAAAACCATTGCCCAAATAGATTTTTAGGTATATCTTCGGCAAGCAGATGAAATAGGAAGCAATGAAACAGGAGATTAACCCACAGGAAACACCGCGCGCCAAGGCCTTTTCGCTTTGGATGACATCACCCATGCCAATGGTCACATTGACCAGAACCTTCAATGTGGGTGGTCTGCTCAAGACTAGCAGGAAAAGCGGCATAAGGTTCAACGCACTGCTCTGCTGGTGCATTGGCAAGGCGGCAAGCGGAATACAGGAGTTCTACACACTGCCCGAACAGGGAAAACTCTACAAATATGACCGCTTAGCCATAAATGTAATTGTGAACAACTGCGAGGGTGGGATAAATTCATGCGACATTGCGTTCAATGAGCACCTTGAGCTGTTCGCAGCTGACTACGACAGATTGACCGAGCAAGTTGCAAGCGAATGCCAAAGCTCATTCCTCGAGGATTATATGATTGTGGGCACATCGGCCATGATACAGACCGAGCTCGACTGCATTGTGAACCAATATACCGACAAGTTCTGTAACCCCATGGTAATGTGGGGCAAGTACCGCAAGAAACTGTTCAGCACGACATTGCCCATCTCGTTCCAGTTCCACCATGTGCAGATGGACGGCGGTCATGGCGCGAAATACCTTGAGCAGTTGCAACAGGAGATAAACAGGCTATGATACCACCAAAGCACGATGAATCGACAATGGATGAGAGGCGCGCCTATGTGCTCGAAGCCTGGAAATGCCTCAACGACTGCGAACTGATGGAGCAGTGAGAGGAGAACCAAGTTTACTTGGGTTATCCCGAGTCGCGACAGAAGAAGACTAAAGGTCAAACCTGCGGCAAGTGCCGCATACTGCGCGGACGCGACCCCGAAACACTGTATGCCGACTACATCAACGGCACACGCAGCTACATTGAGATAACATTGGAGATAAGGAAATAGAATTTACATTATTTATAACTGACAACTATTAAAAACAAAAAAGATTATGGAAACAAAAGAGAAAGTATTGCAAGTGATGAGAGAAGCAGGTGAACCCGTAAACGCCGGCAAGATTGCCGAACTGAGCGGCATTGACCGCAAGGAGGTTGACAAGGCGATGAAACAGCTCAAGGACGAGGGCGCAATCGTTTCGCCCGTGCGTTGCAAGTGGGAACCTGCAAAATAAGCAAAACCGGTCTGTGGTATCTCCACAGACCGGTTTTATTTATAGAACAACAGAAGGTTGACCGAAAATATTCAATCTACCCCCTGACCTTATGGAAACGATTAAAAGATGACATCCTAAGGATTCGCAAACACACAAGATACCATATCCGGACTTTGCGTTCTGCAATTCTCCATGGCTTACGCTACATTAGCATAGCTATCCCCAAATATCTCGGAACAAAGCAATCTTATCTCCTTGTTCTGTCGCAAGTGTGCGCGTACACGCGAAATCCTTGTACGGCAGGCACCGTCACTCACACCAAGACAGGCGCTAATCTCCTTGTCGGTGTAACCGTCGATTTTGTAACCAAGCAACTTGGCATCCTCCTCACCTAGTGAGAGTAAAACCCTGTTGATTGTTGCAACACGCTCGGCCGAAATAAGACGCATATCGGCACGATAGTCCTCGGCACACTCAATGTCAGAGAACTCCAGTTCGCACAATTCATCGTCAGCAGTAACGAATTCCAAACTGCGATGTTTATCTTTCCAGTCACCCTCCCTCTTCATGTAGTCACATGTGCAGTTATATGCAATCTTTGAGAACCATGCCCCGGTGGAGATATTCTCGTCATAACGGTCAATGAACTTCGTCAGTTTGAGATTCACTTCACAGATTACCTCGTCAACATCGTCCACCTCATATCGGTAGCCGCACTTCTTGAAACACGCAATTACAGCAGGGCGCACAAATGCATCAATGATACGCTTAAATTCCTTTGAACAAACTGTTTTCTTCATCTTCAAAACTTGTTTTTAAGGTTTAAATAATGGACGACTATTCACTATACCCCTATCACGAGATAAGGGCACAAAGCACACTTGTCAGAGCCCAACAGGGCTATAACTTATTTTTTAGAAAATGTTTTGGGGCTTGTTTTTCATTCGATTTGTAATGCAAATTTAAACAAAATTTTTGAGATAACCAAAAAATCTTTGAACAAATATCCGAAAAGAACACTCATAAAACAACACCTATTTTATAATATATAGACAAACTTTTACCCCGAGAAAAACATGTGCGTATTTTTTTTAAAAAAAAGTAAACTATTGGTGTAACAAGACACCGGAATTCCGGTATAAAAATGTAGAGGCCCATCAATGAATTTCAAGAGATTCAGCAGACTTCACACTTTAATCAAGGACTATAATCAACTAGAAGAACTATTAAACGACAACGGACATGAGCAACATTTCAGTAAACACACAGGAACTTAACCTGCTGCTTGAGAACACACCGTCAACACACAACATTATGCTTGTCGGCAACCATGGTATAGGAAAATCAGAAATTCTCACAGAGTTCTTCAAGGAAAAGGGCATGAATGTAATAGCCTTGTTCCTTGGTCAGATGGCCGATCCGGGTGACCTCATCGGTCTCCCATGCAAGGACGAGAAGAGCGGCAAGACCGACTTCATGCCACCCTACTGGTTCCCCACAGACGGCAAGCCAATAGTACTGTTTCTGGACGAGCTGAACAGAGCACGCCCCGAGATTCTGCAAACAGTGATGGACCTTGCCCTGAACCGCAAGCTTGCCGGCCGTTACCTGCCACAGGGCAGCCGCATCATAAGCGCAGTGAACGCCGGTGACCAGTACCAGCTCACAGACCTTGACCCGGCCTTGGTATCACGATTCAACATCGTGAACTTCGCCCCTACTACCGAGGAGTGGTTGCTTTGGGCAAAGAAGAACGGACTTGACAACCGTGTCGTCAATTTCATTGCCGAGAACAGAATATGGCTCGACAAAGATCCTGATTCCAAAGAGGGAGCAGATACCGGGCTCGACAAAACACCCGACAGACGAGCATGGAAAAGAGTCTCCGATGTCATCTGCGGCAAGGACGAACTCAAGGAGATTGACACAAAGATCATCTCGAGCATCGTAGGCCCCAAGGCCGCTGCAGCATTCATCAACAACTCGGCAGCCAACAAGATTCTCACCGGCAGGGAGGTTCTTGAGAAGTTCAACACCAAGAAGGTACAGGAGACTCTATCGGGTTACGGCATACACCAACTCAGCGTGGTCAACGAGGGAATATACCGTTGTCTCGAGGTGGAAAAGGTAAAGAAGAACGACACTGCACTCTTCAGCGAGAACCTGGAATCATACTTCCAGTACCTGACCAAGAAGAAAAAGGAGGCAGCCGCGCACTTTGCCACACAATATGTGAAGTCCATTTACCCCAAGGCGGTGGAGTTCATTGCGACAAACAGCAGCACGCTTGTATACATGCTGATTTCTTATGTCAACGGATTGAAGTAATACCATGCAGGAGAGATTTTCAAGAATAATGGAAGGATGGTTCTTGGTGGAACCCGCCCTCTTCCAGGTACTCTGCACACACGAATTGTCAATCAACGGACAAATCACATGCCCGCTGAGAACCGGACGCAGGAAACTGGAGTACAACCCCGACATAGTATGTGAGATGACCGATGCCGCGCTCGAGGAGGCGATGCGTGCCGAGGCTGTGCGCATTCTGCTCAAGCACCCCTATGAACGCCGCCCCGATGGTTGCTGTCGCAAGGCAATGGGCATGGGCAGCAATCTTGTCATTGGCGACAATTATTCGCATGACAAGCTCAGGATGGTGACACCCGGTGAATTGTCACTCATGAGCGGTATGTCATATGAATGGTATTCCCGCAAGGTCGAGGAGATGATGGATGGCGGCAGCGACGATGGCGAAAGCAAGGAGGACTATGACGGCATAGGCCAGGAGGCTGCGAATGACGGAGATGGTGACCTTGCCGGTCTATGGGAAGAGGACGAGCTCATGGTACAGACTATCAATGGCATCATTTCATCGACCAAGGAATGGGGTTCTCTGAGCGGCAAGATGGCCGAGATGCTGAAAACCACTCTAAAGGCAAAAATCAACTGGAGACATGTCTTTGCAGGGTTCCGCGCAAGCATAGTATCATCAAAACGCAAACTTACCAGAATGAAGCCCAACCGTCGCACCGGCTTTGACAGCATGGGCAGTATACGCCAATTCAACTCACGCCTGCTCATCGCTGTGGATGTCTCGGGCTCAATTACAACCCAAAGTCTCAGGTACTTCTACGGAGTAATCAACAGCGCGTTCAAGTATGGCTTTGAATCGGTCGATGTCATACAGTTCGACTGTGGAGTGAGCTGTGTACGCACACTGAAGAAGGTCGTGCGCGGACAGGCAATACTTGGCCGTGGAGGAACATCTTTCCAGGAACCGGTGGACTATGCCCACGAACATGAATATGACGGGCTCATACTGCTCACCGACGGATATGCACCTATCCCCACCTTTCCCGAGGGTTTCAAGACCTCGTTGCTGTGGGTGTGCGAGAACGAAGATTGTTACAACGCCCACAAACATTGGATGGAGAAAACAGGCCGTGCGTGCGTCATGCAGATATGACACCGACAAAAATCAATTATTGGACAAACTTCAATACAATACCATTATGCAAAGCAAAGAATTCTATTTCAAGAAGATACACCAACTCATACGCAAGGATATAAGAGACGACATCAACATGGGCGTAGAAAAGCCCGAGAGCCATTACATCAATGAGTGCAAGAACCATTTCAGCACACTGCAGAGCGGACTTCCTGCATCCTTGGGGCGTTTCTTTGGCAAGAGCAAGAAAGAGGTTCAGCTTGCGCTGGAGATGTGGAGAGAATTGGAAATGGACTTGAAGGGATTGATACCGACCATAATACTTGGCGTGAAGGCCGACCAGATGAAGACAAACATCAACGCCGTCACGACAAAGGCACTTGTAAAGAGCAAGATGACCGAGGCTGGGCTCGAGTTCCATTTCATTGAGCAGAGATACAGGGCGAAGATTGAGGTCAGGGTTTCCGATATAAGCAAACTCACATTCTACCTCAACTACAAGAAGGCCATGGAATTGTTGCCCCGTGTAATTGAATCGGCAAAGGCCATCAGGGACAGCATAGCCATTCTTGGCAAAACAGCCATGATTGGCCGCATATCGGGATGGGAACATTGGGAATAAAGAATAAGTCAGCAATATAGTTTCTTGACCCGAATAATGAACAAGAACGGATGACCGTGAGCAACTCCAGCACAGCTCAAAAGAGAACTGATTCGCCCCAACTCCCCACAATATCGACCACACCCGACAACGGAAAAAGAAAATATATCGGGAACCTTACATGAGATTAGGTTATTTAGGCTTATCTTTGAAAAAAGATAAGCTTTTTTTACATTATGCAGCAGACATTCAAGGACAAAGTAGTAATAGTTACAGGCGGAGCAAACGGCATTGGAAAGTGCGTAGCCAATGAATTCCGTGCCGCCGGAGCACATGTATACATCATAGACAAGGAGCCGGGGGAGCATTTCGTTGGCGATATTTCAAAAAAAGAGGTTCTTGAGGCATTCACTTCGAAAATTCTCAAGAACCACGAAAAGGTTGACTACATAATAAACAATGCTCTGCCGCTGATGAAAGGAATTGACGAGTGTACATACGAGGAGTTCCAGTACGCACTCAGCGTTGGTGTAACTGCCCCATTCTACCTGGTCAAGTTGCTCAAGCCATATCTTGCAAACGGCGCATCAATAGTGAACATCTCATCGTCACGCGACCGCATGAGCCAGCCACAGACCGAGAGCTACACCGCTGCCAAGGGCGGCATTGCCGCACTCACCCACTCTCTTGCTGTGAGCCTTGCCGGCAAGGCAAGGGTGAACTCAATCTCACCCGGTTGGATTAATACCTCCGGCACAGTTTACGAAGGTGCCGATGCCACACAGCAACTTTGTGGCCGCGTGGGTAACCCGATGGACATTGCAAGCATGGTATTGTTCCTCTGCAGCGAAAAAGCAGGGTTCATCACCGGAGAGAACATCTGCATAGACGGCGGCATGACCAGACAGATGATCTATCACGGTGACAATGGTTGGTCTCTCACTCCCGGCCAAGGTCAATGAGCGCATCTATAAAGGTCTCCACACCTGCAGTTGCGTTCTCCTTGATATAAGTATACCCAAAACAAGGCTGTGTGCCGTAGGAGTATTCCACCTCACCAGGATTTATTATGAAGCGTGGTGTTCTTGCCTTGGCATACATCAACAGGCTTGCCGCCGGCTGCACTGTCAATGAAGTGCCAATTACCACAAAGATATCGGCCTGCATCACAGTCTCTATAGCCTTCTCGATACCGCAGACACGCTCGCCGAACCATACGATGTATGGACGCAACTGCGAACCGTCGGCAGCCTTGTCGCCAATATTTATTGGGACATCGAGCGGCAACTCCTCTATGCAGGCAGGGTCGTTGGCTTTGGCCGATGAAGTCACCTTCCTGAGTTCGCCATGCAGATGCAGCACATTGCTGCTGCCGGCGCGCTCATGCAGGTCATCCACATTCTGGGTGATTATTGTCACATCGTGCCATTTTTCCAATTCTGCAAGTAACCGGTGCGCATGGTTCGGCTCAATCTCAAGCAACTGCTTGCGGCGCATGTTGTAGAAATCGAGCACCCCCTGCGGGTCTTCACGGAACCCCTCGAGACTTGCAAGTTTTTTCCAATCGAACTTCTGCCACAGACCATCCTTGTCACGGAACGACGCAACACCACTCTCAACACTTATTCCGGCACCGCTGAAAACCACTATACGCTTGCGGGCAGGCAACTTTTCCAATTCGGGTAAATTCTTGTATCGGTATTCTGTCTTCATGATAGTTTATCAATTATATATTATTAAAGCATTTTAAGTCCGAGCACTTCCCAGAATTCATGGGGCAACGCAACATTCTCCAAAGAAACACAACCACTGAACAATGGCGCAATATCACGGGGAGAATATCCGGCAATACCACAGCCTATGTTTGTAACCAGGAAGCGCAACTCGGGATGCAACCTTGCAAACAATGTAAAACGGTCCACCGCCTCGGCAATGAGCAGCATGCCATTTGTAGTCGGTATTGCATAGCTATGCCCCTGCAGCCCCTCGCCCTGTCCCATTTGGGCACCGAAACGCTGCATTGCATATGCTGCAGCACCTCCGTTATGGAAACCATTGGCATTGCTTCCGAACACAAAGACCTCATTGGATTCAAGCTGTTCTATGTTTGTAGGAGTAACCCTGTTGCCATAGTACTCCTTGGCAAACTGGCATTTCAGATTGCGGCGTTCTTCGTCGGATGCAAAGCCACCCTTTTCATACACGGCATTCATCTTCATGTAATATTCCCTGCGCGAAGCACTTTCCCTGTCCCAAGTATTCTTGGCACCACACTTGTCGTGACTGAATTCCACGACATTCTCAATTGATAGCAAATCGGTCACCTCTTTCACATTGTGGGCAGAACCCATATAAGAGAAAGACCAGCCCTCGTTCTTCAGTTTCTCAATAAGAGCGCGCAAGGTTACAGCATTCCATTCAACAGATGAATTCTCAAGGCCATCGGTAAGCACCGTAACCACGGCAGTAGCCTCCTTATTGTCCTTTATCTTATTATGGAGAGCCGTAACAGACAGTCCCAATGCATCATAAAGAGGAGTACATCCATTGGGTCTATAATCACTGAATTCGGCAACATCTTGTATCGGCATCGTGTCTATAATAGTTCTCACATCCGGGCGGTGTGAAGACGAATCAAATGTAACAAGAGTAAGCAAATGTTCCTGTGTTGCCGCGAACTCCGTCTGCGCACTGCGTATAGTGTTGATTGTCTCATTGACTCCAGACATTGTAGCTTCTCTCAAGTGGCTCATAGAACCACTCTCGTCTACAATTATCAAGTTATGAATCTGCGCCTTTCCCGGATTGGCAGTTTCGTTCTTTGCAACCGTTTCATTCTCATTGCCAACACCACCCTGCACCTTGCTCTCTGTACATTCCTTTGCCGGCTCAATGCGTATTTGCGATGACACATGCACAGTTGTACTTTTATTACTACCCTTCACTCTCTTGAACAAGCTAAAAAAATCATTCATTCTTTTCATAATTACAGTTTTTAAATCTAAGTTTCTATTTTATATTTGTGTATTTTTAACACAATGAAAAATTTTGCTGTTGAAGAGGGTGACAATCAAAATCACCCTCTTGTCATTTTATTTACTATTTCAGAATTCCAGCCTCATTCCAATCTTTTTCGCCTCCTTATACGCCTCTTCGTCAAAGACATACAACTTTGGCGAACGGTGAGGATTACCGGAAACCTTCTTGCCGGTCTCTTTTATATAACCGAGCCTGAGCATTTTCTTTGCAAAGTTACGGCGGTCGCGCAACCTCTCATCCTCAGCAGGCGGATTAAGTATTGCCAGGTATATGCTCTGCAACTGTGGCATTGTAAACTCCTTGGGAAGGAGATGGAAGCCTATGGGCTCAAAATGTATTCTCTGTCGCAGCCTCTCAATTGCAACACCGATGATTTCCTTATGGTCGAACGCCAATTTAGGCAGACTGTCTATTGGATACCACACAGCTTTGCGTGCATCGGAACCGGCCTTAACCTTATATCTATCCTTGACCACAAGAGCAAAGAAAGGAATCGTGATTACCCTCTCACGTGGGTCACGACCGGCTTTTGAAAAAGCCTGCATCTCCTCAAGGTAAATACCATCTACATTTGTCTCCTCATGAAGTTCACGATAGACAGTTGCAGCAGCCGATTCGTCACTTTTTGTCATGAAACCACCAGGCAATGCCGGCATACCTTTAAAAGGTTCCCCCGCTCTCTCGATAAGGAGCACATTCAGTCCTTCACCATCAAAACCAAACACGACAGCATCGGCAGTGACCGCAGGATGCCAATATTCGGACTCCCATTTATTTGTTTCTTCGTTAAATATCATACAGCCAATTTACTTTGTGTACTTTTTACACCGCAAAAGTAATATCGTTTTTTGAAACCCACAAATTTATTGCGTATTTTTTACACATTTATTTAAAATTTTTATTCCAAACCCCAAAACATACGGGAAAAAGCAAACAAAAAGTTATTTTGCACACCCGCTACATCCTAAAATAGATTATAAAAAGAGAGTGGTCTGTGCCACTCTCATATAACTTACATCCGTCCATTGGGGAATGAATAAAAAGCAAAGATCAAAGCTGCACCCAAAAGTGTAACGCAGAGATTTATTTTTTAGTCAATTACAATCAGCACATTCTACCCCTATAATCCTCATACCCAAAAACCTTATACATCTCGAGCTCGCCGTTTGTGTGCAAGAGCGCGATGCTTGGGTGCGATATACCGTTGAACATATTTGTCTTTACGGTGGTATAGTGTATCATATCCTCGAACACTACTCTATCACCCACCTTCAATGGCTGTGGGAACTTCCAACTGCCCATGTAGTCACCGCTGAGGCAGCTATTGCCACCAAGGCGGTAGATATTCTCCTCGAACGGAGCACCTTTTACAGCATCGGCCTCGAGCGACTCGGCACCGGTCACCTTTGGCTGATATGGCATTTCAAGACAGTCGGGCATGTGACAGGTGAAACTTACATTGAGAATTGCAGTGCGTATGCCGCGGCTCTCAACGATGTCAACGACCTCCGATACAAGCGAACCGGTCTGCCAAGCGAATGCCGAGCCCGGTTCAAGTATAACCTGCAGGTTAGGATAACGGTTGCGGAGTCCCTTGAGCAAACCGATGAGGTGCTCGACATCATAGTCCTTGCGTGTCATCAGGTGGCCACCGCCAAGGTTAAGCCATTTTACCTTGGGCAACCACTTGCCGAACTTCTCCTCTATGTGTACAAGAGTATTCTCAAGAGCGTATGAACTTGACTCGCAGTGGCAATGGCAATGAAAGCCTTCGATGCCTGCAGGCAACTCCTCGGGCAACAGGTCTGCAGTAACACCAAAGCGACTGCCGGGCGCGCATGGGTTGTAGAGTTCGGTCTCAATCTCGGAATACTCCGGGTTAATGCGGATGCCGCATGAAATCTCATGGCCGGCATTCTTTGTCAATGGATAGAAACGCTCATATTGTGTGAGCGAGTTGAACGATATGTGACTGCTGCAACGCATCATTTCATCGAACTCCTCGGCTGTATATGCCGGCGAAAAGGCGTGTGCCCTGCTGCCGAACTCCTCGAACGCCAAGCGGGCCTCATGTATTGAACTTGCTGTTACCGAGTTTATATACTCGCGGAATATTGGAAAACTCTTCCACAAGGCAAATGCCTTGAATGCCAGAATAATCTCTACACCGGCCTCACGCGCCACACGGCTGATGAGTTCCAAATTACGGCGCAACAACGCCTCTTCCATCACATAACAGGGCGATGGCACCTTGTCAATCATTTCCTTGTCCATTATCCTATAGTTTTCAGTTTTGCAAATTTAAGCAGCAGTGTCTTCACACCTGCATTCTGGAATTTAATTGTAGCCTTTGCATTCTCGCCAATGCCCTCGGTCGACATCACCTCACCGACACCAAAACGGTCGTGCTGAACAATTGTACCCACCGAAAGTCCTAGATGCGAGCTGCCGGCAGCACCCTGACTGTAACGCTGTACATCTGACACGCGATAGAGATTCGACGGGCGCGATGTGAATGATGGTGTGGCAGCCTTGCGTGGTTCGGGTTCGCGGGTTCTTTGCGGCTCGGCCGTACGGCTTGCACCACTGCGGCTCCATTGTGGCCGGCCGCTCTCCTCTTGCCCGTAAGCAGTGCGGCGACCCGAACCGAAACTATTTGTTGCGCCAAACATTCCACCCTGGCGGAACGACTGCTGTTGCTGCTGGCGTGGCATGCCGCCACCGCCTTGCATAATCATATATGCGGGATTTATCTCCTTGATAAAGCAACTAGGCTCACAGAAACCGAACTGTCCATATTTATATCTACTCTTGGCAAACGAAAGGATGCAATGATCCTTGGCACGCGTAATGGCCACATAGAGCAGGCGGCGCTCCTCTTCCATTTCACGCAAAGACTCGCGCGCACCCGAATTGGGGAACAGGTCTTCTTCGAGACCAACAATGAACACCGTGGGAAACTCCAGTCCCTTTGCCGAGTGGACGGTCATCAATGTAATGCGCTCACCGTCGCCGTTATCCTCGTTGTCAAGGTCGGACATGAGCGAAACCTCGGAGAGGAAATCGGACAAAGAGTTCTGCTCGTTGCCCTCCTCCAGATGCATATCGACGAAATCCTGAACGGCAGCCATCAGCGCCTCAAGGTTCTCCTGGCGAGCTTTGCCCTCGACACTCGAGTCGCGGTACAGTTCTTCGCGCAGACCACTATCCTTGACCACTGCACGCGCCACCTCAATGGCATTCTTTTCCTCGGCTAGTCGGGAGCAACCATCTATCATACCCGTGAACTGCATGAGCTTGGCAAGCGTACCCTTGTTCACATCAAGCCCACAGAGAAATGGATCGGCAAGCACCTGCCACAGGCTAAGACCACGCTCAAGAGCCAAATCCTTCACCTTCTGGATAGTCTTGTCACCAATGCCTCGCGCCGGGTAGTTTATTATTCGCTTGAAAGCCTCCTCGTCGTCCTTGTTGCATATAAGACGAAAGTAGGCAATGACATCCTTTACCTCCTTGCGCTGGTAGAACGATAAACCACCGAATATGCGATAAGGGAATCCCCTGCGCCTGAAAGCCTCCTCGAACACACGCGACTGGGCGTTAGTGCGGTACAATATGGCAAAGTCGCCGAATCCAAGCCCCTCGCGGCGGCGCAGCTCGGCAATCTTGTTGGCAACAATCTCCACCTCTTCCAAGTCGGAGTATGCAGGATAGAGTTCAAGCGGAGAACCCTCGCCACGCTCCGAGTATACATTTTTCTTTATCTGCTGGCTATTCTTGTCAATAAGGCTATTTGCTGCATTCACAATCATTCTTGTAGAACGGTAGTTCTGCTCAAGCTTGAATATCTGGGCACCGCCATAACGCTCGGTAAAGCCAAGTATATTTCCAATGTTCGCGCCACGGAACGAGTAGATGCTCTGCGCATCGTCGCCCACAACGCAAATGGCCTTGCGTTCCTGTGTCAATTGCCACACGATGCATGCCTGCACATAGTTTGTATCCTGGAACTCATCGACCAGCACATAGCGGAAACGCTCGGTATAATAACGACGCACATCGGGGAAGTCCTTGAACAAGCGGTAAGTATTCACCAACAGGTCATCGAAGTCCATGGCATTGGCCAGTCGGCAACGCTCGGCATACCTATTGTATATCTCATAGACAGCCGGGATGCGCGCACGCTTGTCATCGTTGCGCAATCCTTGGTCGTTCTCATAATCAGAGGGAGAAATCAAGTTGCTCTTTGCAGACGAGATGCGCTCGGCAACAGCGTTTGGCTTATAGACCTTGTCATCGAGCTGCATATCCTTTATGATGCTCTTCACAAGACTGCGTGAATCGCTCTGGTCATAGATGGTAAACTGCGGATTATACCCTATGTGCACGGCCTCACGGCGCAGAATCTTTGAGAACACCGAGTGGAAAGTACCCATCCACAGCATCGAGGCTGCCCTCTCGCCCACACGAGACGCTATTCGCTCCTTCATCTCATTGGCAGCCTTGTTTGTAAAGGTGAGCGCGAGTATTGACCACGGCTCGAAGCCGTTCTCAAGCAGATAGGCAATCTTGTATGTGAGCACGCGCGTCTTTCCCGAACCCGCACCGGCAATCACCAGCGAAGGCCCGTCTAGATAACGCACTGCATCGAGCTGGGCACCATTCAATTCTTCCTCGTAGTTTATCATCGTAATATACAGTTTCAACAATAGCCAATAATCTGCGAAGATATGCAAAAAAAGGCACAATTGCGAACATCGTGCCCAAAACCTTGTTTAGTTTTTATACCTAAACAATAAATATATGAGTACATACACCACAGCAACACGCACCGGTTTTGAGATGCCAGTGCTCACTTACCCCACAGGTGCCTTGGCACCTGTCATCAGTCAGGCCACAATAGAATGCCACTATGGCAAGCACCTGAAGGCCTACATAGACAACCTGAACAGGCTTGTCACAGACACCGAATATGAGGATTACACTCTGCGCGAGATTGTGGAGCAGGCGCCACCGGGGCCACTGTTCAACAATGCAGGACAAGTGCTCAACCACTCGCTCTACTTTGAGCAGTTCACCCCCAACCCATCGGGCAACAACCGCCCCACCGGCAACTTGAAGGATTTCATACACTTCGACTTCGGCAACTTCGACAACCTGAAGAAAAAGATGGAAGAGGCAGCCGCATCGCTTTTCGGCAGCGGTTGGGTGTGGTTGGTGCAGGAGGAGAATGGCAAACTCTCCATAATCAACTGTTACAACGGCGACACCCCCATGCACCGCCGCATGACTCCGCTCTATGGTATAGATGTCTGGGAGCACGCCTACTACCTCGACTATCAGAACCGCCGCGCCGAGCATGTAAAGAGGCTATGGGAGATTGTCGACTGGGAAGTCGTAGAAAGCAGGTTGGATATATAAAATAGATAAAGGAGCACTTCATTCTTGGTGCTCCTTTATCATACTATTGTTTCAAGCAGAGTTACTTGACCTCTTTAATTAAATACACAATCACCGGCAAGTGGTCACTATAACCATTGAGCCATACGCCGCCGGCATGGGTGCGCTTGGTATTTCCCTTGTAGCGACCCTCTTCCTGGAACATGTAGTTACGGGAGAAAATCTCGGTCTTGTAAAGTTTCAGTGTTGAGCGATCTGCACCTATAAGGTTACCGCTGAGAATAACCTGGTCGAAGAGATTCCACTTACCCTTGTATTTCAATGTTCCCATACCTTTTTTGCGAAGGATATTCCACCAAGGATTGTAAAGGTCGCTCGCAGCCTTTATATCCTCTTTCTCGCGTACTGCACCAAGACATTTTTTCATGCTCTTGTCATCAGGGTCATCATTCATGTCACCCATAATGAGCACCTTGGCATCGGGCATCTCGGCCATAATTGAATCCTTGAGTGCACGCACAAGGACACCTGCACGCTCACGGGCAGGAGATTTCGCATAACGCGAAGGCCAGTGGTTTACGATGATGTGCACGACCTCGCCACCCATTTCACCGCTGACGATGAGGAAACCACGGGTCTTGTATGTGGTATCGTTGTCAACAGTAGTATAAGGTGCAAGCTTTGAATTGATTGGTTTGAAAAGCTTGGGGTTGTAGAGCAGTCCGCAATCGACTCCGCGACGGTCGGGACCTTCGATGTGGATGAAATCCCAACCGCGTGGGGCCAGTATCTCGTGGTTCACCAAATCAGCCAGCACACGCGAGTTCTCGATTTCGGAAACACCAACGGCAGCCATACCAATGGGCACAACATCGGTAGCCATTTCGTTGAGCACGGTTGCCATGTTCTTCAACTTGTTGGTGTACTTCAATGTACCCCACTTGTTCGCGCCGTCGGGAAGGAATTCATAATCATTCTTACCGGCATCGTGAATTGTGTCAAAGAGGTTCTCAAGGTTATAGAAACCAACACTGTAAACCTCGTACTTTTTCTGTCCCTGAGCCTGGGCTGTGAACAACACAGCAAAGAGCGACAGGAAGACCAAAAGAAATCTGTTCTTTCTCATTATATATTAAAATTTTGTTTATTTCACAGGCAAAAGACCTTATTGCGGGTAAAATTAGTAAAATTAATTGAAAAAAATGTTTTGTTTTTATCAATTTTACAACTACTTTCGCAAACCGAACAAAAAAGGTAATACCTTTCTCGCTCAGAGAGAGGTTTTTTTGATTATTCCACGACATAAATAATAAACTAAAAAAAAATACAACTAT
>JAEIGA010005371.1_pt1 | contig 19613 bp, 16 predicted proteins | sample 9270691 | NCBI WGS metagenome assembly JAEIGA01 (sample SAMN17057246, study PRJNA624740) | gut metagenome | biome: biome; isolation source: fecal sample | host: Bos grunniens | place: China: Xizang | collected 2019 | reverse complement strand
TTCAGAAAATAGTTCGTAAATCAAAAACATTTTGTATCTTTGTCCCACTTTTCTGAAAGCGGATGTGGTGAAATGGTAGACACGCTCGTTTCAGGTGCGAGTGCTTCACGGCGTGTAGGTTCGACTCCTATCATCCGCACTATAGATAAGAGGAAGAATTTTCGGATTCTTCCTCTTATTTCGTATATTTACGGGACAAATTTCTGATTATTATGAAAATCGCTTTTCTTGATGCGGCTACAATGGGAAATGTTTCCTTTGAGCCGTTTGAATCTCTTGGAGAATTTGTCCGATATGAGAGTTCCACTCCTGAGCAGGCCCGTGAAAGAGTGAGGGATCTGGATGTCCTGCTGATAAATAAGGTGATGGTGGATAAGGATCTGATTGATTCTGCTCCAGACCTTAAACTGATATGTATTGCCGCTACCGGTGTAAACAATATTGATGTGGAATATGCTTCATCCAAGGGAATACCAGTGCGTAATGCTGTAGGGTACTCGACCGATTCTGTCGTACAATCGACATTTATGCATATTCTTTCACTTGTAGGTGGCGCCCCGTATTTTGACCATAGTGTCAAGTCTGGCAGTTATTCCCGCAGCGGAATGTTCACAGATCCGAACTGGAACTGGTGGGAGCTCGCAGGCAAGACCATCGGAGTCATAGGGCTTGGCAATATCGGAAAAAAGGTGGCTCAGATAGCTGAGGCTTTCGGTATGAAGGTATGTTATTTCTCCACATCAGGAACCGGACATTGCAAAGATTATCCTTGCCTGCGGCTTGATGAGCTTCTGCAAGTTTCGGATATAGTTTCCATACACGCTCCTCTTAATGAACGCACGCTGAATCTTATAGGTAAAGATCAGCTCGCTTTGATGAAACCTACTTCATATCTGATCAATATGGGACGTGGGGCAATAGTTGTAGAGGAAGATCTAGCAGCGGCAGTGGATGCCGGGGTGATTGCCGGTGCCGGCATTGATGTGTTTGTAACAGAGCCGATTCCTGAAAATCATCCATACCTCCAGATGAAGCATCCCGAAAGAATGAGACTTGCTCCGCACGTCGCCTGGGCCAGTATGGAGGCACGTCAGCGCCTGATCGGCATTATGGCAGACAATATAAGGAAAGGCTGGTAACTTTATATATGAAAAAAGGATGACCTGAAAAGTCATCCTTTTTGCTCCCGAACTTGGACTTGAACCAAGGACCCTCTGATTAACAGTCAGATGCTCTAACCAACTGAGCTATTCGGGAATTTATTTTGAAAAAAGGATGATATCAAACCATCCTCTTGCTCCCGAACTTGGACTTGAACCAAGGACCCTCTGATTAACAGTCAGATGCTCTAAACAACTGAGCTATTCGGGAATTTGCTGTCTCAAACGCTGTTATTGACGTTTGGGAATGCAAAGGTAGACAATTTTTCTTTACCTCCAACCTTTTTCGCAATTTTTTTTGAAAAAATCGTATCTTTGCATCGTTTTTATGGGATAAACGGCATTTTGCCTTAAACATAGGTTTTATGGATATCGATCTCTTATCAAAAATGGTCAAGGAACTGATTCTTGACAATGACAGGGTGGTACTTCCCGGACTTGGCTCTTTTGTGGCTGAGGTCGTGCCTTCTACATTTTCTGACAAGGGATATACCATAAATCCTCCATATCGTCGTCTTTATTTCCGTTCTAATCCTTCCGAAGGAAACGAATTGGTTGACTTTTATTCTCAGACCAATAAGCTGAGTCCGGATGTGGCCGATAGGATCATCAGGGATTTCATTTCCGAAATGCGGCAGATCCTCCATACAAAGAAGACAGTGGTTTTCCCAGGTCTGGGCAGGTTGAGGGCTACGAAGGAGAATAATCTGTTTTTTGTAGCAGACGAGGGACTTGATATTTATCCTGCGGGCTTCGGCCTTGAACCTATATCATTGAAGACCCATCAGGAAACCCGAGAGGAAGTAACTGCAGCTGTTGCCGGTCTGAGATCTCTTCTTGAAGAAGTGCCGCAACCGGAAGACATTCAGAGTCCGCTGCCGGAACCAGAAATCATTCCGGCACCGGTTTCAGATCCGGAGCCGACCGAGGAGCCGGTATCAGAGCCGACCGAGGAGCCGGAGCCAACTGAAGAGCCTATATCAGAACCGGTCGGGGAGCCTGAGCCGGAACAGGTACAGGTACAGAAATCACGTAGCAAGCTATTTCCAAAGATTCTTCTTGTAGCTGCCTGCGTACTTCTCTTGCTGACAGTTACCTATGCCATTGTCGGAAGAATCTGTCCTGAATGGATCGACCAATTCCTGTACACTCCAGAGGAACTTCGAATACTTAATCATAAACTATGATAAAATATATTGAAAAAGTAACCCTCCCTTGTTATGATACGGATGCCGCCTGGCGTCTTAAGCCTTCGTCATTTATGAATCTGGCGCAGGAAGCTGCCGGAAGGCACGCTGTGTATTTAGGTTTCGGGTATGACGAACTTATAAAGGCCAATACAGCCTGGATTTTATCCCGGGTGCACGTAGAGTTCATCGATGCTCCGAAATGGAGGGAGGAAATCACTCTTACAACTTGGCATAAAGGATTGAACCGTCTTTTCTTCCTGAGGGATTTTCTTCTCACTGATGCCCAAGGCAGGGAGAGAGTCAAGGCCACAACTTCCTGGCTGGTATTGAACCTTGAAACCCGTAGACTTGTCCGCGATCCCAAACTGATGGAAGATGGTACGGTATGTACTGACAATGTGCTCGAGGTACCGGCAGATAAGGTCGTGATGCCAAAGGGAGTCGAGCCTGAATTCGTTATGGAGCATATTGTGGCATATTCGGATATTGACACCAACGCTCACGCCAATAATGCGATGTATATGCAATGGGCGATGGATGCTGTGGATTATCAGACAGCTTCCACCCGTGCGGTGAAAGAATTTACCATCAACTTCAATCACGAGACCAAGGCCGGTGATAAGGTAGCTATCTACAGAATTTCGGAAGAAAGAGAAGATGGCTTGCATATTTTCATAGAAGGCCGCCTTCCGGAGGCTCAGTCCTTTATCGTGGAAATCGTCTTTAGTCTATGATCGAACTAATCTACCCATACGATATCGCTCCGATTATCCCGGCTCCGACAGTTGATTCAGCACCATTGAAGGCCCGTGCCTGCGAATGGCTTCCTATAGTCGAGCCTAACGGTCTGGTGGTCGGAAGGTCTGTAAGACAGTATTGTCACGGGGGTGCGAAACCTCTTCATCCAGTGGTTCATATTCATATAATAGACAGATTTTCACGTATTTATCTTCAGAAAAGAGCGATGCATAAAGATATCCAGCCTGGAAAATGGGATACGGCAGTCGGTGGCCACGTTTCGTACGGAGAAACATTGCTCGAGGCCGTATATCGTGAGGCTTCGGAGGAACTCGGATTTTCGGAGTTCAATCCTATCTATCTCGAGACGTACGAATTCGAATCTTCGGTGGAAAGAGAAATGGTCAATATCTTTGCTGCGGTCGGTTCGTTCGAGCTTCATCCCGACCTTGATGAGGTGGATGAAGGACGCTGGTGGGAATTGGAGGATATTGATGCATCCATCGGAAAGGGTATATTCACGCCTAATTTCGAAAGCGAATTCCAGATGATACGCAGATCTCTGCTGGCACTCCTTTAAGTGATGTGTAAAAAAGGATTTTATAGTCAGGATGCGACGGCATTCTGACTTTTTTTGTGTAAGTTTGTCTCTGATATACAAAAGTGAAAATGACTATGTCCAATATCGAATGTTTTGTTCCGTCTATGTCCGGAGAGGATATTTCAGTGACGGTGGAGTCTTTCAGCCGCAGTTCGGCATTCACAGGTGTTACTATTCTGTCCGGAGTCTCCTTAAGGACTACTGATACCCTCAGGAGCATCGCTGAGGCTGTTTCGGAGAAATTCATTCTTTTATATACCAAGGACCACCCGCTTGAGATGGGTATGTTCGCTCTGGACCGTATACTTGCGATTGCTGAGGATACGGGAGCTGATATGCTTTATGCAGATCATTACGAACTGGTTACCGGGGAAGATGGGGCCGCACTAAGGAAAAGGCATCCGCTCATCACCTGTCAGAAAGGAGCACTTCGGGATGACTTTGATTTCGGAAGTGTCCTAGTCTTCCGCAGCAGTTCCTTCAAGAGGGCTGTAAGGGCTATGGAGACCGATTATGAGTTCGGCGCCCTTTATGACTTGAGACTCAGGATGAAGAATATCGTACATATCAGTGAGTATCTGTATACTGAGATCGAGACTGATAACCGCAAGTCCGGCGAAAAGCTTTTCGATTATGTCGATCCTAAGAACAGGGATGTACAGATCGAAATGGAAAAGGTGTGCACGGCTCATCTGAAGCGTATAGGAGCCTGGCTGGAACCGAAGTTCAAGGATCCTGATATCAATGAATTCGAGAGGGGGGATTTCAATGTCAAGGCATCGGTGGTAATACCTGTATTCAACAGAATCCGTACAGTGAAGGACGCTGTCGCAAGTGCATTGTCCCAGAAGACCGATTTCCCTTACAATGTCATTGTGGTCGATAATCATTCTACGGACGGCACTACCGGTATTCTTGAGGAAATAGCTGCCGCAAATCCCGATCTCGTGCATATTGTCCCCGCAAGACACGATCTGGGAATCGGCGGATGCTGGAATCTGGCAGTTCACCACGAACTCTGTGGAGAATACGCTGTCCAGCTCGACAGTGATGATGTCTACAGCGGTCCGGATACCCTTCAGAAGATCGTGGATGCTTTCAGCGAACAGAAATGCGCGATGGTGGTGGGCACCTATCAGATGACAGACTTCCAGATGAATCCTATACCTCCGGGAGTCATTGACCACAAGGAGTGGACGGAAGATAATGGTCGTAATAATGCGTTGAGGATTAATGGTCTGGGTGCGCCGAGGGCTTTCTGGACTCCGCTTCTGCGTACCATCAATCTCCCTAATACAAGCTATGGCGAGGACTATGCTCTCGGACTGAGAATCAGTCGCGAATACCGTATCGGACGCATCTACGATGTGCTTTACTGCTGTCGAAGATGGGACGGAAATTCAGATGCAGCCCTTGATATAGACAAGGTCAATGCGAATAATCTATATAAGGACCGCATCCGTACCTGGGAGCTTGAGGCAAGAATAAGAATGAACAGAAATGCATAACAAGACAATATATAAGTTCGTCGGTGACCAGCTTTCCCGCTGGCCGTTGGCCTGCGACAATTTCAGGGCATTGAAGAATGTCAAGGTGCGTGAAATGGATGCCGGTGGGCTGAAGGTCAAGCTTCAGTTCAATCCGGCCCGAATAGTGTCTTCGGCAGCTAAACTGAACAAGGATGATATTGCCCGAAGAAAGTGCTTTCTCTGCAGGGACAATCGTCCGCCGGAGCAGATAATGCTGAAATTCGAAGGACGCAAGAATAAGAAATATCACATTCTGGTCAATCCATATCCTATTTTTCCGGATCATCTTGTGGTAGCTGCAGCCAGGCATACAGACCAGAGCATTGTGCAGCGTTATGTGGATATGCTGGATCTTGCGAGAAAGTATAGCGGATTCACATTCTTCTATAATGGTCCCCGAAGTGGCGCTTCAGCTCCTGATCATCATCATTTCCAGGCTGCTCCACGCCACATAATCCCTCTGGAATGCGATGTGGATGAACTTTTAGGTCAGACTGATAAAGATTGTGAATTGAAGTATGTTACTTCGCTTCAGGATGCGGAACTGTTCCATTATCAGAAGTTTACGACGGGAGTCTTTGTCCTTAGGGCTGAGACGTCTAAGTCTATGGCTAAGCTTTTCTATCGTCTGCTTGATTGTGCTGAGATTCCTGAAGGTGAAAGCGAACCGATGTTCAATCTCTTTACCTTTTATCGTGACGGAGAATTCTGTTCGATTGTCATCTTCCGTAGCCGCCATCGTTCGCATCATTATTTCAGCGATGGTCCGGACCACCTGACTATGAGTCCAGGCTGTGCTGATATGGGAGGAGTATTCATTGTGCCTGTTGAGGCAGAATATGAAAAACTGACGTCGGTACTCCTGTCGGAAATGCTTGCGGAAGTATCTGTAACCAAGACCGAGGAAGCTGCCATAATAGATCGCCTGACCCGTATCCAGCCAAAGGTCGAAGTAGGTATAATGTCTGGTGAAGAGATAGAGTTTGAGATAATTTCCGACGGAGCGGGACCGAGAAAGGCTACACTGAAGGAGGGCAAGATCGAGTATGACGGAGCTTTGTATGATGAACTCTTTTTTGATTCGCGGACGCCTTCCACAATGTTTGCAGAACCTTCATTTGTCCTGTATGGAGTGACTATCGGAGTGGATTTCCACTGGGAAAGGAAGGAAGATCAGAAATTTGCAGGTGCTCTGAAGATAATCGTGAATAAAGACAAGCTTACGGCAGTCAATGTGGTCGGTGTGGAAGATTACCTGCTCAGCGTCATATCTTCTGAAATGAATTCTTCAGCGTCGGAAGAGTTCCTGAAGGCTCACGCAGTCATTTCCCGTTCCTGGCTGATGGCTCAGGTCACATCTTCGAGGAATGAAAGGAGGATCATTGTCCCACCGGGCATTACAGGCCTTCCGTCCCTCGTGACTCATCTGGAAATGGCTGGACACTGTGACTGCGCCAAAGAGCAGGAGGGTGAGGAATATACTTGTATCAAATGGTACGACCACGAGGATCATAAGCTTTTCGATGTCTGTGCAGATGACCATTGTCAGAGATATCAGGGACTGACCCGTGCTACAGGTAAGACTGTCAGGAAGGTCATTGACAGTACCTGGGGCCAGGTCCTGACATATGAAGGCGAACTATGCGATGCACGTTTCTCCAAATGTTGCGGAGGTAAGATGGAACGTTTCAGCACCTGCTGGGAAGGTAAGGATTATGATTATCTTCTGCCATTGCCGGATGCTCCGGGCCATCAGGAGGGGGAGAAATGCTTCTGTGATACGGACGACAAGGAAATCCTCTCCCAGGTCCTGAATAATTATGATCAGGAGACAACTGACTTCTATCGCTGGACCACAGAGTATGACAAAACGTATCTGGCAGATCTTATTGAGAGAAAAAGCGGAGTGCGCATAGGTGAATTGATTTCAATGGAGCCGCTTGAGAGAGGAGAGTCGGGAAGAATATGGAAACTCAGGATAACAGGCTCGGAAAAGACGATGATTGTCGGCAAGGAACTGGAAATCAGAAGAATTCTTTCAGAAAGTCACCTGAAGAGTTCGGCATTTGATGTGGAACTGACTCCTGACAAAGTGATTCTTAAAGGTTCTGGCTGGGGCCACGGGGTGGGACTATGTCAGATCGGAGCCGCTGTAATGGCTTCGCAAGGATATTCCTACAGACAGATTCTGGAACATTATTATCCTAACTCGATTTTACAATGAAAAGCAATATGAATCCCTGGTGGTGGATACCAACCCTGTATTTCGCGGAAGGACTTCCATATTTCATAGTGAACAATATCTCTGTGATAATGTTCAACAATATGGGTATGCCCAAAGGCGAAATGGCATTATATACAAGTATGCTGTACCTCCCGTGGGTGATCAAGCCCCTGTGGAGTCCGTTTGTGGATATTATCAGGACCAAACGCTGGTGGATATTGGCAATGCAGGTAATTATGTCTGTCGCATTTGCCCTATTGGCTTTCAGCTTGCCTCATCCGTCTGCTGATGTCATAGCTGCCGGTGGAACTTCCGTATCACTCTTCAAACTGACATTGGTCCTTTTCTGGATCACAGCATTTGCTTCTGCGACTCACGATATTGCGGCTGACGGATTCTATATGCTGGCTCTCAAACCGAAGGAACAGTCCGTCTTTGTCGGTATACGCAGTACTTTCTACCGTCTGGCTTCGATATTCGGACAGGGAGTGCTGGTAGTGATTGCCGGAATTCTGGAACGAAAGACCGGAGATATCCCTCAGGCTTGGTCAATTACCTTGCTTATCAGTGCTGTAATCTTCTCGGCAGCAACTCTGTGGCATACTTTCAGCCTTCCGAAGCCAGAATCGGATGCTCTTCGTGAAAAGGGACAGACTGTCAAGGATATAATCGTCGAGTTCGGAAGGACATTCGCGACTTTCTTCTGTAAGAGATATATCTGGATCTCGATCCTGTTTATGCTGCTGTACCGACTCCCGGAGGCATTCCTTGTGAAGATGATGAATCCTTTCCTGCTGGATCCTGTATCGGAAGGGGGCCTTGGTCTCGCTACCGAGACTGTAGGGTGGATATACGGTACAATAGGAGTGGCAGCGTTGACTGTCGGTGGCATTCTCGGAGGCATCGCAGCATCAAGGTGGGGACTGAAAAAATCCCTATGGCCGATGGCAACGGCTCTTACCCTTCCTTGCCTTTCTTTCGTGTTTCTTGCTGCGTTCCAGCCTCAGAGTCTTTGGCTGACAAGTGCTTGCGTAGCCCTTGACCAGTTTGGATACGGATTTGGATTTACAGCTTATATGCTGTACCTGATATACTTCTCCGAAGGAGAATTCAAGACGGCACATTATTCGCTCTGCACTGCATTTATGGCCTTGAGTATGATGCTCCCGGGAATGGTAGCCGGATACATTCAGGAGAGTCTTGGCTATACTGACTTCTTCATTTTTGTTATGGTATGCTGCCTTGTGACAGTCTGCGTGACGATGATGGTGAAGACGAAGGTGGATCCGGAATATGGCAGAAAATAAAGCGAAGAAAAATGAAAAGAATCATTATTATGGCAGTTTTGGCTTCAATTGTGGCTTGCGGTGAACCGGATGTAACTCCTTCAGAAGGCTCCCGTACGGGATTTGCCCTGTCTTTTTTCAGAAATGTCAATGCTGTGACATCGCCGCAAGAGAATATTGTGGTTTCCCCCTACAGTGCCGGAACTGTGCTGGAGATGTTGGAGTATGGTGCGCAGGGCGAGACAAAAGTCGAACTGGATAATGCCCTGAATGGGGCTACATTTGCTAAGGATGAGCTTGACGGAGGAAAAAATATCGTGCTGGAATCATCCAATGCTGTCTGGATCAGTGACAATTTCAGTGTCAGGAACCGTTATGTAAGCCATCTGGAAAACTATTTTGGAGCATTTATAGATACTCAGAATTTCAGTTCTCCTTCTGCAGTCAGAGTAATAAACGACTGGTGTGCAGAGCAGACCTCGGGAAAGATTACTGACATAATCGACCGTATCACTCCAGATATGGTGATGGTGCTTGTCAATGCCTTGTATTTCAATGCTCCTTGGGCTGAGGCCTTTGATGCGGACGCCACCGGTGAATCTGTCTTTCACGGATCAGAAGGAGATTCGAATGTGCCGATGATGCCTCGCAGGGCGATGTTCAATTATGCTGAATATCAGGGAGCCAGGATGATCGAGATTCCGTATGATGGGGAAAAATATGCAATGTATGTGGTTCTGCCTCCTGCCGGAATGTCTCCGGATGCCCTCATCCCTTATATAGGAGAAAATCAATATAAGACGGCGATGTCTCTTCTTGAACCTAAGGAAGTGGTCCTGAATATGCCGAAGTTCAAAAACGAGACATCTCTGGTGCTTAATAAGACACTCCAAAGGATGGGAGTGAAGACTGCCTTTACTTCTGCTGCGGATTTCAGCGGCATTTCAGTCTCCGGACCTCTCTGTGTGGATGTCTTCAAGCAGAAGTGTTATATCGATGTGACCGAAAAAGGAACGGAAGCCGCTGCCGTGACAAGTGCCCAGGTTCGTCTGACTTCGGTTCGCCCGGTGGTGAAAATGACAGTGGACCGTCCTTTCATATTTGTCATAGCTGATATGGAAGCTAAGGATATATTATTTGCCGGAAAAATTGTGAATATTTGATAAATAGGGTCTTAATCTGTGAGGAAATTATGAAGAGATTGTTTTTTATTTGTGTGGCTTTAACTGTACTTATGTCCTGTGCCACCACGGTAAATGCCTCGGAGCCGGTAGTAAAGACTGGTATTGAAGTTCTTCGCGACCGTGGATTCGAAGGGTTGAGGGGTAAGCGTGTGGGATTGGTGACAAATCCAAGCGGCGTGGACCGTTTCCTGAATTCTACAGTGGATATTCTGTATAATGCTCCCGATGTAGAGCTTGTCGCCTTGTATGGTCCTGAACACGGGGTCCGCGGAGATGTATATGCCGGGGGACAGGTTGTCGACACGAAAGATGAAGCTACTGGCCTTCCAGTCTATTCGATATATGGTTCGACCCGTAAGCCGACTCCTGAAATGCTTGAGGGTATAGATGTGATGGTCTACGACATCCAGGATGTGGGAGTGCGTTCATATACATTCATCAGCTCTCTTGGCCTTGTAATGGAAGCCTGTGCGGAAAAAGGTATCGAAGTAATGGTACTTGATAGGCCTAATCCCTTGGGAGGTAATAAGATAGAGGGGTGTTTCGTGGAGCCGGGATTCTTCTCTTTTGTCAGCCAGTATGAGATACCTTACGTTTATGGACTTACAGTCGGCGAGCTCGCAATGATGATAAACAATGAGGGTATGAACCGTGGCCAGAAAGGTGATCAGGCCCCTGCTCACTGCAAGCTGACCGTTATCCCGATGGAAGGATGGACGCGCGATATGCTTTATGAAGATACCGGACTACCTTGGGTGCTTCCTTCTCCGAACATACCGTTCAAGGAGACGCCTATGTATTATGCGGCAGCCGGTGTATGCGGCGAACTGTACGGATTTATGAATATCGGTATCGGCTACACTCTGCCTTTCCAGCTCTTCGGAGCTACCTGGCTTGATCCGGAGGATCTCAAGGACCGGCTTGAATCCTACTCTCTTCCGGGGGTTTCGTTCAGGACGATATATTTCAAGCCTTTATCGGGAAGTCAGAAAGGACAGCTTGTCAAAGGACTTCAATATTTCTTTACCGATTATGAAAATGCCCGTATAACCGAGACCCAATTCTATGTGATGCAGGCAGTCGCTGAGCTTTATCCTGACAAGAAGGCATTCGAGGTCATAAGCGGTTACGGCCTTTTTGATAAAGTTTGCGGCACGGATTATGTTAGGATGGAATTCCAGAAGCGGTATAAGTTTACCGACATCAAAGACTATTGGCGGAAGGACGAAGAATCTTTCCGCGCATTGTCGCAAAGGTATTACATCTATTAATCCCTGAAACAGCACGATTATGAGAACAATCAGAACAACTTTTGCCACAATATTGACCGCATTGGCTTTTGTGGCATTCGAGTCTGGTGCTGATGCACAGGCGCGCAGAGCGGAACCCCGTTCTACTACCGGCACATCGGCTCGTCCTTCGCGAACTGTGCGGTCTGCAGCACCGTCAGATAGAAAACAGCCTGCAGCCCGTCCTTCAGCGAATACATCAGGAGATAAGAAGCCGAGCACTACTGTTACCCGCCCTGCCGGCCAGAGAAGGCCGTCTGGAAATGTCGCTGTGCCGTCAAAGCCAGCCAATGATGCCGGCTACAAGAGACCTGACCGTGACAAACCGGTTTCGGTAACACGTCCCGGTGCACGTCCAAACCGTCCTTCAGGCAATGCGTCATCAGGCAGACCTTCGGTACGACCAGATGCAGGACACGCAGGAAAGCCTGGCAAGCCGGTTCAGAATCGCCCTGACCGCAGGCCGGAGCCTCCAAAAGTTCATCCTCACGACAGGGATTTCATCGTATATGACAGACCTTCGCACTTCTGGACAGGGCATAATCACTGCTATGGTCACAGAGTGAGAATCCTGCCTTCACACGTTAGAAGATATATTTATCACGGTGTTACATACTATTGTTACAACGATATATGGTATCGTCCGTTCGGTGGACATTATGTGGTATGCAGACCTCCGCGTGGAACAGTCCTTGCAGCCAATCTTATTGCAGATATGACTTGGGCGGCTGTAAGACTCTCATATTACTATACAGTAGCTAACACTTATGATAAGATATCTGAGAATAATGCATATATCGCTCAGCAGAATGCAGTCATTGCACAGAATAATGCAACAATAGCAGCTCAGAATCAGACAATTGCAATGAATCAGCAACTGGCAGCACAGGCATACGGACTGGCAAACGAGCTTGGACTTGTTCAGAGCTATGCTGCTGCAGGAAGTCCTTATTATTATCAGGACGGAGTCTTCTACTCAGTGGATTCGGACAACGAATACAAAGTGATCCTTCCTCCAGCAGGTGCATTGGTGGAAACCTTACCGGAGGATTACGAGATGGTTACTCTGGGTGGTAAAGAGTATTACAAGGTAGATGATACAGTCTACAGAGTGACAATAAGTGAAGGAAAACCATATTTCGAAGTCCTCGGACAGCTTTATGCCTGAAGTCTGTCGAAAGTTTCTTTAAGGATAGTGTCATCCCCGGACGAAAAGAGTTCAATGCTGAAGCCTTCATTATGGATGAGGGCTTCAGTTTTCATTATATCCATAAGATGGCGGGCTACAGCCGGAGCAGGATCGATAATCTCTATATCTCTTTCAGGATAAAGCTCTGCTGCAATCTTTGCAATTGTGCTGGAAAGGAAAGGGTAGTGCGTGCATCCGAGGACTATGCGGTCTGCACCTTCATCCAGAAGCGGTTTCAGGCTTGATGTGACAATGCTTTCAGCCTCATTTCCTGTAAGGTAACCTTTTTCTACGATCTCTACAAATCCCTCTCCTATATGCTCGACTATCTTGATGCCTTCGGAAAACTTTTCTCTGGTGTTCAGATATTTGTCGGCTTTGAGTGTGCCTGCTGTGGCCAGAACTCCTACGACTCCTGTTCTTGTGCTTTTTACCGCAGGCTTTACCGCAGGCTCCATTCCGATGAATCTGACAGGAAACTCATCTCTTAAGGTGGCGATGGCTGCTGCCGTGGCCGTATTGCAGGCTACTACAATGATTTCAGCTCCCTTGCTGATAAGGAAGCTGGTGATTTCCCTTGCCCTTCCGATGATGTAGCTGACGCTCTTCTCACCGTAAGGGCAATGGGCGTTGTCTGAATAATAGATATACTGTTCCTCAGGAAGCAGTTTGCGGATCTCCCTGAAGACGGAAAGTCCGCCTACTCCTGAGTCAAATATTCCTATCATTATCTTGTCAATTGGTCAATCAATCTGATTTCCTCGTCAGAGAATACTGTATTCCTGATGCTCTGCATATTGGTCTTGAGCTGTTCTACACTGCTGGAGCCTACGATGACAGATGTTACGCGCCTGTCTTTCAGCACCCAGGCCAATGCCATCTGAGCAAGGCTCTGTCCTCTTTCTTCTGCGATTTTGTTCAGTTCCTTCAATGCGTCGATCATATCAGGAGTTATGCTGTCCTTTTTAAGTGAGAAGTCTTTAGCTGCTCTGGAATCTGCCGGAATGCCGTTGAGGTATCTGTCTGTGAGAACTCCCTGTGCTAATGGCGAGTAGACAATAAAGCCGGAGCCGTTATTATCTGCCTGTGCAAGCAAGCCTTCATCTTCAGGTTCCCTGTGAAGTATGTTGTATTTCAGCTGATGAAGAAGGCAAGGAGTATCGTGCTCTCTGAGATATCTGTAGGCGAATTCTGCTGCTTCGCGAGGGTAATTTGAAATGCCTGCATAAAGAGCTTTACCGCTACGGACAATGTCCACAAGTGCCTGCATTGTCTCCTCCAGAGGAGTGTCCGGGTCGTAACGGTGAGAGTAGAATATATCCACGTAGTCAAGCTTCATCCTTTTCAGGCTCTGGTCCAGACTGCTGAACAGATATTTGCGTGAGCCTTTGTCTCCGTATGGTCCCGGCCACATATCCCAGCCGGCCTTGGTGGATATGAACATTTCATCCCTGTATGGGCGTAGATCGCTTTGCATAATCTGGCCGAAAGTAGATTCGGCACTTCCGTATGACGGTCCGTAGTTATTGGCCAGATCGAAATGGCATATACCGTTGTCGAAGGCGTGGAGAATGATGTCGCGGCTTCGTGTCAGGGGAGCTGTGTCTCCGAAATTCTGCCACAAGCCAAGAGAAATCTCAGGAAGCATAATTCCACTTTTACCACTTCTGCGGTACTTCATACCGCTTTCGTAGCGTGATTCTGATGCTGAATATACAGGGTTAATCATAGCTGAATGGTTTTAAGTGAGTACAAATATACTCTTTTTTGTTAATTTTGCGACTTATTTAAATGGATGCATATGTCTCTTTTGATACCAAGAGGCTACCGGAATGTCTTGGGTAGTGTGGAAAATACGGAAAAGGCCATAAAGGCTGTCAAGGATATGTTTCAGGAAAATCTTTCCGCTCAGCTTGCTCTCCTCAGAGTGACTGCTCCTATGGTGGTGATGAGTGGAATGGGACTGAATGATGACCTCAGCGGAGTGGAGAACCCTGTGGCTTTTCCTGTCAAGGGAGTCGGAGGTTATCAGGCGGAGATTGTACATTCGCTTGCAAAATGGAAAAGGATCAAGCTTGCGCAGATGCAGGTTCCGGCCGGTAGAGGCATATATACCGATATGAATGCATTGAGACCTGAGGAGGAACTGGATAATATCCATTCTATCTATGTGGATCAGTGGGACTGGGAGAAGGTGATTGCTCCCGAGCATCGCACCCTTGATTTCCTGAAGAGGACGGTACGTCGCATTTATGAGGCTATCAAGGTGACTGAAAATAAGTTATATGTGGAATTCCCGCAGATAGAACCGATGCTTCCCGAGGATATATATTTCGTGCATTCAGAAGAACTTCTCCAGATGTATCCTGCTTTGTCATCGAAGGAAAGGGAAAATGCCGTGACAAAGAAGCATAAGGCGGTCTTTGTCATTGGTATCGGAGGTTCTCTTACTGATGGTAAACCTCACGATGGAAGAGCTGCGGACTATGATGACTGGACCACGCTTAATGAAGACGGATATTACGGCCTGAACGGTGACCTTCTGTTGTGGAATCCTGTGCTGGAAAGTGCATTCGAAGTGTCAAGTATGGGCATCCGTGTCGATGCACAGGCTCTGAAACGTCAGCTTTACCTTAAAGGCGAGCAGTTCAAGATGGACCTGATGTATCATAAGATGCTTCTGGAAGGAAAACTGCCGTATACTATCGGTGGAGGTATAGGCCAGTCCCGTCTGTGTATGTTTCTGTTGAGGAAGGCGCATATCGGTGAGATCCAGAGCAGTATATGGCCGGAGGATATGTTTGTGAAATGTCATAATGCCGGCATTGACCTTGTGTAAGGTGTTAATTTCAATTATCTTTGCAGGATATTTTTATTGAAGATGATAAGTTTAGAACAGATAAAGGATTTGCAGCAGCGTGTGGAGACGCTGGGAAGATGCATCAATGTGGATCAGAAGCGTGCTGAAGTGGCTGACAGAGAGCAGAAGACTCTGGCAGCGGATTTTTGGGATGACCCTAAGGAAGCGGAGAAATTCCTGAAGGAAAGTTCCGGAATCAAGTTCTGGGTGACGGGATTTGACAAGATAGCTTCGGGCGTCGAGGACCTGAATGTGCTGCTGGAGTTCGAGGATGAAGAGATTGACCAGGCCTATGCAGCTGTCCTTGCGGATCTGGAGGCATTGGAACTTCGCAATATGCTCGGAGAAGAAGGTGATAATCTTGGAGCAGTTCTTACCATCAATTCAGGAGCGGGTGGAACTGAGGCCAATGACTGGTCAGCTATGCTTATGCGTATGTATGTACGCTGGGCAGAACGAAACGGCTATAAAGTGACAATCACTGATGAACTTGAGGGTGAGGATGCCGGAATCAAGTCGGTGACAATGCAGGTTGAAGGGGATTATGCATTCGGATATCTGAAGGCTGAGAGCGGAGTGCATCGCCTTGTGCGCATATCACCTTTCAATGCTCAGGGAAAGCGTCAGACGACATTCTCTTCAGTGTTCGTATATCCATTGGTGGATGACTCCATTGAAATCGAAATCAATGCAGGAGATCTTGAGTGGGATACATACCGTTCGAGCGGTGCCGGAGGACAGAATGTGAACAAGGTGGAGACCGGAGTGCGTGTAAGGCATATTCCTTCAGGAATAGTGGTTGAAAACACTGAGACTCGTTCACAGCTTGATAACAGACAGAATGCCCTCAGAATTCTGAAGTCCCGTCTTTATGATATTGAACTGAAGAAGCGTCAGGAAAAGCAGGCAGAACTGGAAGGACAGAAGAAGAAGATCGAATGGGGATCTCAGATCAGAAGCTATGTGCTTCATCCTTATAAGATGGTCAAGGATCTTCGTACAGGACACGAAACGTCCGATACCCAGGGTGTTCTGGATGGGGATCTGAATGATTTTATGAAGATTTTCCTGATGGAGAACAATAAGTAAGCATATGAGTCTTAGAATCTCGGATATCTATAGATTTATGCTGGTTACCATTATATGTGTAATCAGCATTTCTTGTGGTGAACTGCCAGAAGCACCTGAATACGAACTTCCTGAAGAGGAAGTGGAACAGCCTGAAATCAAGAATGATGAGTTCGTGATCCTCTTCACTAACGATTTTCACAGCCAGATAGAACCATTGGGAGAGGCGGAGACTTATAATGCCGGCAGAGGTGGTGTCAAGAGAATCAAAGCTCTGGTGGACAGCGTCCGTGCAGCGGAGCCATATGTACTTCTGGCCGATGCCGGCGATATGGTCCAAGGTACATATTATTTCAGTCTTCTTGACGGAGTGGTGGAAATGATGATTCTGGATGAACTGGGTTATGATGTTCGTACTATCGGGAATCACGAGTTTGACAAGAAGATGGTGGGGCTGGGAGATATGCTTTCCCTTAGCAGTGTTCCTGTAGTGGCATCTAATTATGATTTCTCCAATACTGCACTTGCTCAGCGTGTGCTTCCGTCTGTAATTGTGAATGCAGGTGCATTGAAAATCGGCTTTGTGGGATTGAATATCAGACTTTTGAACCTTGTGGATCCTACTTATTATGAGGGAGTCGTTTGGCAGGATGCTATAAATGTCGCAGATGCAGAGGCGGGAAAGCTTCGTCAGAAGGGGGCAGATATGGTGATCGCATTGTCTCATCTAGGTTATCAGAAGGATAATGACCGTCCTTATTATGATAGGGGTATTGCGATGAATACCAGAAATATAGATATGATAATCGGAGGACATACCCATACATTCCTGAATAAGGCAGAGTATGTGAAAAGTCTGGACGGGGATATGGTACCGATAGTTCAGACAGGAAGTCGAGGGATTTGTCTGGGATATGCCAAGATCAAGCTGGATGAGCAGGGGAAGCCTTCATTTGACTATCGTCTCATACCGGTGGATGCGAGTATGGATAAAAGGATAGATAAGGAATTCTCTGATATGATAGATGTCTATTCTGCATCCGTGACCGAAAGAATGAATGAGGTTCTGGGATATTGTCCTGAAACTTTGCGCAAAGGATATCCAGAGAGTCCTCTTGGCAATCTGACGGCTGACGGCCTTATATGGATCGCCAAGCGATTTTTTGATGTGAATGCAGATGTCAGTCTGTATAACAGCGGCGGTATCAGAGCTGAAGTATCCAAGGGAAGTGTCACCCTTGGTGATGTATATGCAGTATATCCTTTTGACAATGCTCTTTCTTTGGTGACAATGAAAGGAAGGGATATCAAGACATTGTTCGAACATATGGCAGAAGAAGAAGGTATGCCTGTCAACAAGGCTGTGAAGCTGGTCATAAAAGGAAAGAAGGTCAAATCCGTTACCATAGACGGCAAACCTGTCGATGATGATAAGGTCTATAAAGTGGCGACGATAGATTATCTTGTCAATACGGGAAGATATGGACTTGACAAGGCATTGACCAGAAGTGATTCCGCAGAAATGGTAAGGGATTATTTCGGAGAATATTTCAGATATCTGGCCGCACAGGATCCGGACGGTCATATCAGAGCATCTGTGGATGGCAGGATTGTAATTGAATATTAAGTGCTTTGGCCTGCAACATTTATGCATAATGATGCATCTTAGAAGTTAGTGAAGTAAATTTAAATTAAATGAAACGTATTTTATCATTATTATTGACGTCTTTGCTGTTTTTTAATTCTGTTCTTGCTCAAGATGTAACCGTTGAAAAGACAGATACCACCAAGTTCCCGTTTTCCATTAAGGCATATCCGTTCAGGGGTATGTATCTGGATAAGAACACACACTTTGAAAAATTTGGAGCGATAAGCCCTGCGGGTGTAAATATGGGCATTGAGTTTCCTTCGCAGCAGCAGCGCCCTTGGCAGCAGTATCTGGGCAATCCTACGGTAGGAGTGGGTGTTTCCTGGCTGGATTTCGGACACGATATGCTGGGAATGGGCTTTGCACTGTATCCTTATATCCTGCTTAATGCCATTGATACTCCGTATTTCCAGATGAGGTTCAAGGTGGCAGGTGGTGCAGCCATAGTGACTGAGCACTGGTACACTCAAAAGGATCAGAATCCTGACCATTATTATGAACCGACTGTAAATACTATTTTCGGATGTTATCTGAATGCATATCTGAATGCCGGCATCAATCTTAATGTTCCTTTGACACGATATCTGGCTATAGGAGGAGAATTCGGTTATTTCCATATGAGTAACGGCCGTACCTGTATGCCTAATATCGGTGTCAACTCCCTTTATGGATCAGTAGGAGTGACTGCAACATTCAATTCAAAGGTGGATAAGAAGCCTCTGAAGTTCCCTGACCAGCCTTATGGATGGGCTATCAATATCACTGGAGCGGCTGGTGCCCAGAAGTCAGCTATCGAGGATAAGAACAGATTCTTTATTTCCAGCCTTCACGCCGGTGCTGTCTATCACGTGACGAACTGGTATGGAGTCGGAATTGGATTGGACGTTTTCTATAACGGAGGAGTGACCAAGAATACAGCCAGAAGCTTGTATTGTGGCGGTGTTTATGACATTGATGGCAAAGATGTGGAGTGTACAACCTGCGGCAGTGAGAAGGGTGTGGATTATACGTTCGCTCAGAAGACACGTGCCGGTCTGGCATTGAATAATGAGTTCAAGTTCGGTCTGGTTACTGCAATAGTAGACTGGGGTATGTACTTCTATAATCCGTCCCGTAATCTTTATTTTGATTATCATAAGGATTATCACGGCTCAGTGGCCCCTAAGCGTCCTCTTGCATATAAGACACCACACGGAGCCGGTGGTGAAGAGGCTTTCCATTATATCAGGCTCGGAGCTAAATGCCGTATATGGGATAATCTCTATGCGCAGATGACGATGAAGTGTCATCTCCAGATCGCAGAGTTCATCGAATTTGGTCTCGGATACCAGATCCCGTTCTACAAGAAAGGAAATCGTCCTGAGGGAAAGAGCAATATCTATCACCATAGAAAGAACTGGTGGAAGGAATAATCCGCATATGACTTTTAACCACTGCTTCGGCGGTGGTTTTTTATTTCCATCCATAAAAACACGAGGTTCTATGGATGAGAGCAGGAAAAATACCGGCTCAACGTAAAATCTCGGTTGTTTTGCATTTTTCGCCTCATCAGCACAAAGCAGGCGGAGCGAGCCCTTTGGGTGTAGCTCGCGCAGCTTGCTTTGAGCAGCTGGCTGGCGTATTTGCCAGCTGCGGTGCCCTGCACTA